>JNSL01000005.1_pt1 | contig 60238 bp, 50 predicted proteins | sample 210691 | NCBI WGS metagenome assembly JNSL01 (sample SAMN02808685, study PRJNA238866) | freshwater metagenome | biome: fresh water; feature: freshwater reservoir; material: water; isolation source: water column of the freshwater reservoir Embalse de Amadorio in Spain | place: Spain: Valencia ...
GATCCCGAACCCCACGTACGATCCAGTCGGCGTTCCTGGTTCGCTTGAAATGTACTTCCGTGCGCAGAACCACGGCGGCAAAGAGATCCGCGACATCATCGAAATGGGTCCAATTCCGCCAGCGGCTCGCTCGCGCGAAGCCCGTGTTGCCAAGCTCATCGAACAAGGCGTTGATCTTGCATGGGTATTGCCGAGCCTCGGTCTTGGTCTCGAAGAAATGCTCGCCAACGATGTAGAGGCGTTGTACGCGGTTTTCCATAGTTACAACCAGTGGCTTGATGAAGACTGGGGTTACAACCGCGACAACAGAATCTTGACTGGTCCGTTGATGTCATTGATCGACCCAGTTCGCGCCGAAAAAGAACTCGAATTGGCGATTTCAAAAGGTGCACGCTTCGTGACATTCCGGCCAGCTCCGGTGCAGGCACCTGATCGTTTCCGCTCACTCGCAGATCCGATGTATGACCGTTTCTGGAATATGGCTGCCGACGCTGGAGTTGCCATTGCGTTCCATGGTGCCGACTCTGGTTACGGCATTTATCTCGAACGTTGGGGCGAGAGCCTCAAGTACACGGGCATGAAAATGTCGACGTTGACTGAAGTCATGGGTGTCCATATTGAGCGCCCCGTGTTTGACTTGGTCGCGTCACTTATCTGTCACGGTCTGTTTGATCGAGTTCCGAAGTTGCAGATCGCCACAGTTGAACTTGGTGCTGGATGGGTTCCCGACTTGTTGCGTCGATTGAAGCGTTCTTATGGCAAGACGCCGCAGTTGTACAAGCGTGATCCAGTAGAAACCTTCTGCTCAAACGTGTCGGTCGCTCCGTTCTACGAAGATGACATCGCAATCTTGAGCGGTCTTATTGGAGCCGATCGCATCCTTTTGGGTAGCGATTGGCCTCACCCAGAAGGTCTTGCAGCGCCACGCGATTGGGTCGGCGACTTTGCAGGTTTGACCGCGGACGAACGTCGCCTTGCATTGCGTGACAACCTCCGCAAGATCTCAGGTATGCCCCTCTAATCCTGTGTTTCTGGTGAGGAATTTTCCTTATTTTGAAGAAAAATCCTCACCAGAATCACGAGTCAGAATCACAAGTGGACTGGTGAAAAAGTTGCGGCACTCGTGCTGACGACTCGGTGGTTGTCACCTTCGTCGATCAAGTTCACACGTGTTCCAACTTTTCCGTTGGCTCCGACAAATGCTTCGCCCTGAGTGACGAACGGTCCGACCTTGCCGCGGTTCACAAACATGACGTACCAATCACTGATTTGTAATTGGGCCGAACTCAATGCTTGCGCTAACTCGGTTGACGCAGTCTCAAGTGCAATATGTTGCGGTCCGATATGTAACGCTGCATCAGGTGACGCAAGTTCGGCAGTGAGAACAGGAAGTTGCCACACGCCATGCAACATTCGCTCTGCACCAAAAACCTGGTGCAGAGGCGGCAAGTCAGGAGAATCAACGATGTCAATTGGGGGATTGTCAATCTTTTGATAACCCTCGGGAACATCACCAAGAGACAGACCGACACCGGTTGAAATTGCAATGACTCGTTCGGGGTTGTTGGCGTCAACCACGAGGGCTCGACTGAAACCAAGTCGACGTCCAGTGTGCAGATTGTCAGGCAGGATCATTAGTTTCTTGACATCGCGAGCTGGGTCAAGAATCTGCATTGAAGCAATCAATGGATTCGGAACTACCACGTTGTCGTTGAATCCTCCGCACTCGGGTGATGCGACACATAGGGGGGCTGCCATGATTCCGCCGGTTGTATTGCGCATATCGTGTCGCAGTTTCATGAAGTGGCCTTCAGCGACGTTGTCGTCGAGTGATCCCCACTCGCGCCCCAGATAACGGTACGTCAGCAGTGACGTCCATTTTTCTTCAAAGGCTTTCCAATAATCTGCGGGCGCAGATCCGCGAATATCGCTTGGTTGGTTCGCAGAAAGCTCACTGGTCATACCTAAGAATTAGCAGATATGAGGGCGTGGTGTGGCAATCTTGGTCATGGATGAGAAGCAATTACCTCGACTAACCGGGTTGCTAGTTCCAGAGACAACCGCTGTTCTGACGATGGAGTTACAAAATGGCGTCGTGGGCACGGGTGCCTTAATGAAGGCTTTAGTAGATGAGGTTGACCGCGTCGGAGTTCGTGCGACCGCTGGTCGGCTGTGTGAGGCGGCGCGAGGTCGAGGAATTCAAGTGGTTCATTGTGTCGCAGAAAATCGCGGCGATGGTCGCGGCGCTGCCGATAACTGCAAGGTCTTTGCGATGAACAATCGCCTGCGACGAGAGACTGGTTCGACACCGATTGATCAAGGAACGGAAGGTGCGAAACTTGTTGCTGAATTGGGTCCAGATGAGCGCGACATTGTGGTGCCGCGTATTCATGGTCTCACTCCGTTTACTCAAACATCGCTCGATCAGATTTTGCGCAATCTCTCGATTCGTACCCTTGTCGTCACGGGTGTTTCGGTGAACATGGGAATTTTTGGAACAGTGATGAGTGCTGTTGACCTTGGGTACAACGTGATCATTGTTCGTGATGGTGTGTGCGGTGTGCCGCGCGAATACTCAGACGCAGTGTTGGAGAATTCTTTGTCTCTCTTGGCCACAATCGCATCAGTCAATGACGTTATTGGAGCATGGGGCTGACGAGGCGCTACAACAACTGATCGCGCATCTTCGCGTAACGATCAATAAAGGCAGGGACACCTGACGGGTCTTCCCATCCGTCGCGACCAGACCCCACGATGACTCGTTTAATTCCGAGATCGCGATACATCAGCAAGGTGTCAAGAGTCGGGTCGCCAAAGGCCACCATAGAAATCGGAATGTCATGACGTCCTGCGTCGGCTGATAGTTGGCGGAACTTGTTGACGCGTTTGGTCACATCACCCAAAGTGACATCAAGCGGCATCCATCCATCGGCCCACGCAATCGTGTGTTGTGATCCGAGTTTGCCCCCGGCACCAAACCAGATGGGAGGGTGGGGTTGTTGCATTGGCTTAGGTCGAGACCACACTTTGTCAAAGTTGAAATATTCACCGTGAAACTCTGACTCGTCATTAACCCAGAGTGAGCGCAGCGCTCCAACACATTCAGCAAGGGCTCGATATCTCATTGACCATTTCACATTGCTGTGATTTGCCAACTCCTCTTGGTTCCATCCAACACCAACGCCAAACTGCAGGCGACCGTCACTGAGCACATCAAGTGTTGATGCAGTTTTCGCAAGTGCTAAGACATCGTGTTCAAGTGGCAACGCAACCCCTAGACCCAAGAGAAGGTTGGTAGTGTGTTCACCGATTTGGGTGAGGCTGATGAAGGGGTCCATCATCGTGGTGTACTGCCACGGCATCTCGCCGCCGGTCGGATACGGGGTTGAGCGTGACACCGGAATATGGCTGTGTTCGCCAATCCAAATGGACTCGAATCCAGCATCTTCAAGGAGCGGACCAAGGATTCGCGGTGGGATATCAGCTGGGGTGTTCATTGTTGTGTAGCCGATTTTCATTTCGCGACTCTCTCGTTAGGGAACCTCTTGACCATCTCTGAAACGGTACTCTCAGTACGTGCGTTTTCTTTACCAATACCCCGATGCCACCGGGCGCGATGGCGACATGATGGCAGCTGGTCGAATCACCGAGGTTGCTAAGGCGGTTGAGGCGCACGGATTGCATGGTCTGGCCTTTACCGAGCACCCGGCACCTGGCTCGCGTTGGCTTGACGCAGGGGGACACCAAACCCTCGATCCATTTGTTGCCCTCGGTCATGCTGCAGCCGTCACTGAGCGAATTCGGCTCGTGACTTACTTGACTGTTTTGCCTTACCGCAACCCGTTCCTTTTGGGTAAGGCAGCCGCCACCGTCGATCTGTTGTCAAATGGTCGTTTCACGTTAGGGGTTGGCGCGGGGTATCAAAAGGGTGAGTTCAAGGCTCTCGGTGTTGATTTTGAACGTCGTAACGACCTCTTTGATGAGTCCCTTGAGGTTTTGCCAAAGTATTGGTCTGGCGAGCCAGTGTCGTTCACTGGAGACGGATACGAGGCGCGCGAAATCATTTGTCGTCCGGCACCTCTTCAACAGCCGATTCCAATTTGGATCGGCGGAAATTCGCAGTTGACAAAACGTCGAGTCGCTGCATCTGCTCAAGGATGGATGCCCATGCTGAGTGCCGAAGTTGTTTCAAATACGACTCGCACACCGAACATCGGCGATATCAAGAAGCTTGGTGAACAAATCTCTGAGGTAAAGGACATGGCCGGTATCCGCGCCTCGTCGCTTGAGTTTTTAACTACGTATCCCGATCACACCATCGGGTCGAAGACTGATGATGTTGAGTATCACCGTGAGCAAATCGAATTGCTTCGTCAAGCGGGAGTCACCTGGCTGGGTATCCCAGGGTCGTCAACGACAGAGTCTCAAACGCTCGAAGTTATTGAATGTGTCGGAAAGAATTACGGCTGATTATTGTTGCGGCTCATGTCGTAAAGTGAAGATATGAGTTCTTCAACTTTCCTAGCGTTTGTATTTTCCAATGATCCAGAGAACTCCAAGCGGTCTGTTCAGCAGGTCTCGCTTGATGACATTGCTCAAGACGGCGTGTTGATTGAAGTTGAATGGTCGAGTGTCAATTTCAAGGACGGCTTAGCGTCAACGACGAGCGGAAAGATCTCTCGCCTCAAGCCGATGATTCCAGGAATCGATATTGCGGGCACCGTTGTAGATGCGGGGGGAAGTGATTTCGCGGCCGGCCAAAAAGTCATTGCTCACGGATACGACATCGGTGTCGCTCGACATGGTGGGTATGCGCAATTCGCGCGTGTTCCGGCCGAGTGGATTATGGCATTGCCTGACGGTCTGTCAACTCGTGATGCAATGGTCGTGGGCACCGGTGGCTTTACATCTGCATTGTCAGTTGTTGCTCTTGAAAAATGGGGACTCACTCCGTCGGCCGGACCGGTCTTGGTGACCGGTGCGACTGGTGGCGTTGGCAGTATGGCGGTGTCGATGTTGGTTGGTCGTGGGTATGAGGTGGTGGCGAGTAGTGGCAAGGCTTCCGCGACCGACTTCTTGTTGGGCCTTGGGGCGGCTCGCGTGATCGATCGCAATGAACTATCGGCCGATGATCCGCGCCCGTTACAAACAACGACGTACGCAGCAGCCGTTGATTGCGTTGGCGGCAACACTCTTGCTAACGCTATTAAGCGACTGAATTACGGTTCGGCTGTTGCCGCAAGTGGTTTGACTGGTGGTACTTCGATACCAACTTCAGTGATGCCATTCATTTTGCGTGGAGTCGCATTGCTAGGTATTGACTCAGTGCAGACCCCAATGGACATCCGTCAGAATGTTTGGTCGCGAATTGCGACTGATCTCAAACCAGCAGGCCTCGAAAGCATCGGACACTCAATCGGACTTGGTGATCTTGATCGGGTGCTGACAGCAATCTTGGCAGGCGAAGTTTCTGGTCGTTACGTGGTGTCTCCGACTTTGTGACACTGATTGGGTGATTTAAGCGATCATCACATTCATTTGGCCAGCCATCAAAATTTGAATCTGTCCGCCCCACGCACAGGTCGCTTTGCTGTTATTTGATAGCGCTTTCATCGGGCCAACTTTGACCTTGGGAGAACCTGGCGACCAGGGTCCTGCTGGCATGGGAATACAGGGCATCGGGGTTAAGACTCCTAGGGCGGCGGCGGTCGCTGCGGCGACCATCGGGTTCGCCATTGACTGACACATGCCGAATGGCGGAATGTTCAGCATTGGAACCATATCCATCACATTTGCTGCGGGTGCACCAGCCATTACGCGATTGATGGGCAATACATTGAGTGAAGACGGGGCGACGCCGTAACTGCATTTCATCATGGCGCCACTGACAACCTGAATAGCCATGGGCTCAGAGTAGCCTGAAAATCATGGCTGTCGTTCCCTTTATTTCTATCTTCGGTGACGTTTTGACTGTTGATCCCGAGATAGATCCGGTCAACGATTCCATGGTTCGGGTTCGGTTTGTACTCGACGAATCAGAGTGGTCACGGATTCAAGATTCAGATATTTTCGGCGCCAAGAGTCGTCGTCGGTTCCCCGATGTGCTGGACGGTTCGGGGCCGGTCAGCATCACGGTCGAAGCGACACGGATGGCTGTTGAGTCTCCCCGCGGATGGCACGCCGAAGATTTTGAAATCGTTTCGGCAATGCGCAAAATTGAAACTTCAGAAGGGGGTCACATGGTGGGGATGCTGTTTGCATCGGCTCCAGCATGGACTCAGGCTCTCAATTCGTTGATGGAAATGGGCTTCATTGTTGATGGCGAAACTGACGATGAAGTCAGTGCGACCGACCGCAACGGCACCAATGTCATGATTTCGATCTATCCGACAAATCAGGTTGCGACAGTTGTTTTTGCACGCGAAATGCCAGCCGAGTCGGTCAATTCTCCCGAAGTTCTTCAGTTGATCAACAACCTCAATGTTTCTTTCATTATCGGATCTGTGGCAATGATGGTGAACGAAATGAACGTGGAGTATTTGTTGGCCAAGTCAGCTGTTCCCACCATTGGCGGCGTTGATGTTCCGGCTGTGCTTGATGCCCTTGTGGTTGGACTAGTAGGACTCATCCTCGAGGTTGAACCAGTTGTTCAACGAGTGATATCCGGTGAAGTTTCAGTTGAAGAAGCAACTCGCCGTTTGACCTGAACGGACCCGAACTACGAGGCCGTGTCTTTGACTGAGGCGATTAGCAGTTCATCGCGTGCAACGGCGAAACAAACTACTTGTCGATCTTCTTTTGAATTCCAAGTGGTCACGCTGGGGTAGAGGTACGTGAAATAAAGGCGCGATTGCGTGAGTTCGACTCCGACGTAATCAGCGAAGGAACCCACACACTGCTGCTCGGCGAACACTTCTAATGCCGCCGAACCTGGGTACGCATCTCCGACGTAGTCAACCGAAAAATACGCTTCGTGGGTATGAGGTTCGGTGCAGGGGACAAGATCAATGTTCGTGGCTTCAGCCTTGAGTTCTTGTTTCGTGCAGTCTCCAACACTGAGTTCAAAAATAGAAGCGTTCCCCCTTTTGACAACATTGCCAGTCTCATCTCTTTTGAGACTGTCACCCGAACACGAGGAGATCACGATAAGTGAAGTGAAAAGGATGATGAGCTTTTTCATAATCTTTAAACCTTTTGTTGTTTACGACAGTGTTGTGGATGAACTTGATGAATAGACAGATGCAGTTCCGGACTTGCCCGAATTTGCACTCGTGGTGATGCTGTAGAAGCCGTACGGTAGATCGCTGATCGTGCAGGAAGTTTCGCCTGAGCATGTATATGTAGTACCCGTGAGAGTGACCGTCACAGTTGTTGTAAATCCACCAGTTGTGGTTGAAGGTATCGAAACTGCAGGGAAGTTAACCGTCAAAGTTGAGACAGGAATGAGATAGATATTTAACGTGACTGGATTGCCGTTATAGGCAACCGTGGCGGTGGCGGGACGATAGCCAGTTAGGGAAATTGTTGCGTTTTTATCGGTTTTTGTTGAAGGCGTAATAGCGCAAGTTCCACCCGCGCAGTTTGTTGAACTTGCGGCTACGCCGAGAATGTCGGCCGCTAACAACGCGCCAGTTCGAGAATCGTAGATATTAAATCGGACTGGCACGTTCGTCGGTCGCAAGGCCACGGTTAACGAAGTAGGGCCAGTTGAACTAATGGTGACCGTTACATAGGCCGTTTCGTAATTGGTCAAACTCAGCGCAACTGCAAGCGGCCCGACTGCGATGTTAGTTTTTGAACAATCGCCGTTTGCGTCTGTCGCGGCTGTGCATTGATCAACAGAAACGCTTGATAGGGGCAGGCCGGTTGTTACATCAACGACATGCACGTTGAGTGTGTTGGTCGTCGCGGCTGATGCAATCAACACTATTTGGGCTTGACCGCCAGTTGACGAGGTAGGAGTGACATTGACAAATGCGGTGTCAAATCCGGTCTTTTCAATCTTGAACCATGTGGGGGTCAGTGAAAGCCCAGAACATGTGGAACTTCCAGAAGCAGCCGTTGAGGTGCACGTTCCAGATGAGGCTGTAATGGTTGCCCCTGCGATGCCGGTGCCAGAGCTGTTCAAAACCCCCAACGTGAAATCTGCAGCTGTTGGGGCCACAGTCACCGATCGCACAACAATCTTCACAGATGTTGCCGATGCTGCGGTCATTGACACAGTGGCAAAACCGTTCTCTCCAGCCTTGCTTGCCGACACTAGATACTGTCCTACGCCTAGGCCTGTCTTCGTGCAAACACTTGAAACTACGGTGCATGATTCACCATTAATTGTTACAACTGGCGCTGTTACTAGGGTGTCAGTCTGATCAACAATGGTCACTGTCAGTGTCCCAGGACCGCTCGATTCAGCGGCCAGCGTGACGCTGACTGGTCCTGTACCTGTGTATGCCGAAATGTATTGGCTGACGTAACCAGCTTTGGAAACCCTTAAGGGAATTGAAGATGTCGTGAGCCCGCTACATGTAAATGGTCCCGTACCTGAGCACGAACTTGTCCAACCAGTACCGAAACTAACCGAGGCACCCGCAAGAGCCGAACCAGGCGTGTCAAATACATTGACCGTGATTGCATCTGTCTTTGGACGCAGTGCGATCGTGGCAGATGTGCCACTGAGAGGTGAGATTGAGACATTGGCAAAGTTAGTTTCATACAGACTTCCACTGCTCGACGCGGTCACTGTTATTTGACCGATAGCAACGTTTGCGAAGGTACATGTTCCAGTTGAGGTTGAGCACGATGTCTGATTCGGAACGGCGACAGTGATGTTGTCAGTAATCGTGCTGCCCGTTGCCGCGTTGATCAAACGAACTGAAAGATCTCCTGGTGATGTAGTGGGAGTGAGAATAATCCTTCCCACATTTGCGATTCGGCCACCATTGGTTGAATTTTTGGCGAGGGACGGAGTGATCGTTGCGTAACTGGTTGAAAAGCCTGTTTTGGTGACCGCAAAGGTGACTGATGAGGTCGGCATATTTGTACACGTGCTAACACCACTTGCGTTTGTTGATCCGCATGACCCCGAGCTTGGAGTCACCGTAGCGTCACTGACGAGATTTCCGTTGACGTCGCTAATCGTTACCGACACACTCGTTGTAATCGGTCGCATTGAAATTGTTGCTGAAGATGCGCCTGTTGAGCTGATCGTCACGGTGGAGAATCCCGACTCGTATTGTTGTGTCGCTGAGACGGGAGAAGTGGCGACCAAAGAATACGAACCCGTTGCCAAGGATGATTTGACGCACTGCCCGTTCGCGTCGGTTTCGGCCGTGCAATGGTTGACATTGATCCCAGCAATCGGCGATCCATCTACCGAATTGACAACAGTGACAGTTAAATCGGCCGTTGCCACTGATGAAGTCAAAACGACCGTGGCGCCGTTCTTGTTGACTTCCGACCACGTTGGTGTGACGTTGAAATAAGCATCGAGATAGGTCGACTTCGTCACCTTAATGTCAAGCGCTCGCAAGGGGACATTGATGCATTCGTATTCACCCGCAGAGCCCGTTACAGCACTGCACGTGCCGCTGTTCGCGGGCAAAGTAATGGTTGCACTGTCGACTCCCGCGAAAGACCGAGAACCATCTTTGACGTTGAGGGTGAATGAAGTTCTCGTTGGCCGCATTGAAATAATGACTTTTGAATTCTTGCGAGAAATGATTGAAGCAGTCGCATACGCATCTTCAAATCCTGTTTTCGTTGCCCTGAGAGTGAACTGACCAGCTGTTTGGTTGAGTCCGGTGCACATGCCGTCGGTGTCAGTGACGTTTCCAACTTCTGCTTGACACACTGACGGTCCATCACGAGTGACGCTGACTCCTTGAACTGCTTCACCGGTGATGCTGTTCACAACTTTGATATTCAACGTGTTGGTTGAACTCGGAATCATTGAAACAGAAAGCTGAGTCAATGGTCCGCCAGTGACATCAATTGACACATAGGCATCCTCGTAACCTGATTTCGTCACGACGAAATTCGTGGAGGCGAGTGGCAAAGCAGTGAAAGTACAAGGATTGGACGAGCAATTAGCTTTTCCATTTGCTGAAGGGTCGAAAGTGACGCCGGTCAAAACCGTTCCGTCAACAGCATCCAGGGCCGTAAGTCGTACGTCCCCAGTAGTGGCGCCCAATGAAACACTCGTTGAGACGGTTCGACCACCTTGAATAATGATCTCTGCTGTCTCGATCAGTTCGAAACGTTGGTGGGTGACTCTGAAACGATGGGGCCCGCTGCTGAGGTCACTAATTGTGCACACTCCGATGGTTGGGCCTGAACCTGCAGTCACGCACGTTCGACCGCTCGTAATATCGGTGACGGTAGCGCCCGACAAACCGCTATTTGTGCCGTTCCCTCCAACGCTGACGTCAATGTTGCCGGTACCTGAAGTGAGGTACAAATTGGTGGACTGGAGTCCGAGATTAGTGAGTGAATAGTCGGTCACTGTGAGTTGTTGTTGTGAAGTAAAGCCTCGATCAGACTTGATGGTGACCGAGTAACTTCCGGGAGGAATCTCTGAGAAGTTGGCCAAGCCATTTGAATCGGTTCGGGTTTGTTTCGGATTCAAGAGGTATCCATCGCTGATGGTGACCTCAGCGTTAGGAATGGCTGTTGCGGGAGTGTCTCCACTCAAAATAGTCAGACCGAGGGAGACCGTTTTGACTGTCAAGGAAATTGGATCGACCACTATGGTTCGTGGCAGAGATGTCGTTGCCACAGAACTTGATTCAGGAACGACATAAGTAATTCCCGATGTCGCGATATCGTGAGCATTCGTTGACCAGTTGGACTGATCAAAGATTTTGTTCATCACCGCGCTCGTAAAGACCGTCGGAGCCGTATAACCAGTGAGATCTCGTGCGATCGTAAATCTGGTACTAGATACAACTGTTACCTTTGCGGCACTTGAGTTGAATTGAGCCGGAGAGAGACCGGCGATTCTGACGTAATTGTTTGTGGACAATCCATGGTCTCCCGACGTTTCATACGTAGTGAGACCGCTTGAGGTTGTGATTGAAGAAATTGAAACGGACGCACCATTAGAGACGGTGAGCGGATTTGCAATAGCAATTTTGTACGATCCTTCGCCAACTCCCGCAAAGGAAGCGACTTTTTGCGAACCAACGGTTTGCGTCGAAGAAGTGTAAATGACCTCGCCACCCGCGGTTGTGAGTGCGACATCAACACTGAGTGGCGTTGAAGGTCCAAATGCCGGAGCTGGTATTCCGACTATCGGAATAGAAACGAATGAGCCGTAGGTGCCGAGGTAGACAGCGAACCTGGTGGTTGATCCGCGATCGACGTTGATCAAAAACGTTTGAGAGACGAAGCGCGGGGGAGAAGCCGTATCAACAACGGAAACCGAGTATGTGCCGTAGACCATATTCGTGCCGTCAAAAACAACGAGACCGTTAGCAGAAGAAGTCTGTGTGATCGCTGAGTAGTTGGTTTTCTGAACCGTCACCTTGATGCCTTCAATTGCTCCACCGATGGGATTCAGTAATGAAAGCTCAATTGAACCATTGAGGGCGTCAAGAAAGATATTGACGAATTCATTATTGGCGCCGCTTACGGTCGTGTTGAAAGGCAAACTTGGCGAATAGCCAAAAGCAGTGGCCTGGACCCTCCAAGTTCCGGAAATGAGCGAGGTGCCATAGTCGTATACGCCAGTAGTACCAGCTGCAGTGACGGCCGATAATCCAGAAGTGTTACTGGCTGTCACAATGGCATTTGGGATTGGAGTGCAGCTCGTAAATACGGTGGATTGAGAGTTGCAGGTTGCTGAGACTTCATACACGTTTCCTTTGAGAGACGACAAAGAAGCCAATAAGATCACGCGCACTGCGGTGTTTGATCCCGGGAATACTGAGATGGGCAGACTTGATTGAGAATAGCCGTCTTTAGTGGAGACGATTGTGTTGAGACCCTCAGGAATGTTGTCTAATTGACAAAAGTTTGCGTCGGCAGCGGCCGTGCATGATAGAACCCTTCCGTCGACGGTCACTGAAGCTGTCGCACCAAAAATTTTGTTGTCATTGGCGTCAAAGAAGTTAAAGGTGACCACGCCCTTCTTGGGAGTTGCGGTCAAAGTAAGTGCCGAACCACCTGAGCCGATACTGATTGTCCCAAACACCGCACCGAAATCGTCAGTTGCTGCAGAAGTTACCGAAGCAATACCAAAACTGAGTCCAGAAATTGTGCAAGATCCTGCGCTATCAGGAAGTGGTTCGATCGTCGAGCTAATCGTCGTGCAAGTTCTGACGTCACCCTGTGAATCAGTCGCTTGAATGATTTTTCCTTGTATGACGTTTCCACTGACGCTTCGAAGAGTGACGAGCAATGAGCCCGAGTTTGAGCCAAGTGTTCCGTTGGCGACATTGATTTGGCCGCCAACTACTGACACTGAAATCGTTGCTGGAGTCAAGCCGGGGCTAGTTGCTTGATATGTATGAATCCCACTGGTGACGTTATTGATTGAACAGATTCCATCGGCAGCTGTGAGGGCCGGACCACTTGAATGTTCGCATAAGTTTTCAGTAGGTATCGAGTTATCAAGAATTTCTACGACGCTGACCCCAGAAAGAGCACCGAGGGCACTGCGAAGATAGATACGTAGATTTCCCCGAAGATTAAAGAGTCGCAATGTTTCGTTGATGAGTGAGCCTTGAGCAATGTTATAAATCTGAGCGATGCCAGTGAAATCAGTTGATCGCGCGATACTCACGGTCCAGGCTCCCACGCCTAAATCACTAAATGAGACGCGACCGTTGGCGTCGGTTGTCTTGGTTTCTCGCGTCGTTCCATCGGGGTTTTTTAGAACTACTGGTAAGTCGGCGATCACCGGCCCAGAGTTACTACTAATTGTGAGGCTGATTGAACCTTTGGTCTTTGAGATATCAAGCGTTGCTGGCAAAGTTGTAATGGTGCGTGGATAAACGGAAATCGGGTTTGGATTTGTGGCATTGGGGTATGAGACTGGAACGAGCAATGGTTCGGTAGCAATGATTGACCAGCATGAACTTGTTGTGTAGTTGCAATCCGAAGCCTGCAAAGGATTTGTGGGAGCAGAGGCTGATGTTGGTGTGAGAGAACTGAAGATAAAGTTTCCGCTGGTGTCAGTGGTAACGCTGGCGGTCTCAAGAATCTGGCCCTCATTGTTTTTGCGTTGAGCCTCAACGATGACTCCTGCTTGTGCTTGCCCGCCGACAGTGATTGTTCCTCGCAGTTCGCCAGGAGTGGGTGAAAAATACGCCGATCGAGAAACTGATTCTCCGGTCGTCACCGAAATGTCATTAAACACTTTGGCATTGTGATTTGCGGGCATCGCTGGAGGATTGTTTCCAGTGTCAGATGCTGAATCGCAGGCAACCGCAGAAGGGCTGAAGGCCACCGCTGTGTCAGTAGGCGAAACTATGCAGGTTTGGTATGTGAATACGGGATTTTCGCTATCGGTAGGAACGAGACCAAGTCGATAACTTCCGAGACCTTTAGAGATACCTGCGGATGCCGCCTCGGTCCACACGGTTGCGCCGGTTTTGCGAAAATAGGCAAAGAAATTCTTTGCCTCAACTGCTGTGAAGATCCCGTTTGAAACGTCAAGTGAAAACACCTGGCCATAAACGATGGCTTTACCACGGACGCCTAAGTCGACGTTGACCGTAGCGCTGAGCGCACCAGTGATTCCGCGTGAAACCGGATAGAAGTTTGGGCTAGCAGTTTCGATTGTGTACGACGTCGCATCAAGTTTGTTAGCAAATTTGTATTCACCATTGGCGTCGGTTGTTGCGGTGATGGAGTCACCGTTCTTCGGTACCAGACGAACTGTGACGCCGACAACGGGACTGCCCGTGTCATCAGTAACTTGACCCGACAATGTTCCGAGAGCCTGGAGCGTCAGAGCAATTTGATCGTTAGTTGTCGACTTCGCAACAGAGGTTTGAACGATTTTCGGGGAGTAACCCGGTGCTGAGAATTGAAGGTAATACGCACCTGCGTTAAGTTCGGAGATTTCAATGGTTGAATCACCGGAGTTCGGAACATTAGTTAATTGATAGGTGCAACCAGTGTTTCCATTGAATGAACCACAGTCGTCAGTTGCACGATGAAAAATCTGAACGGTGACAGTTGCTGGGGAACCGCCTGCTGAACCTTCACCCTCTTTGGTGACTTTGAAACTCAACCTACTATTTCGAGTGTCGTCGTCTACTTCATTCAAAACTACGTTGACGGTCTCAGTTGTTCCTGCTCCAATATTGACTTCAAAGATTTGATCGTCTAGCCCAAGGGCTTCAAAGGTGACGACGTAGAAACCTGGAGCGATATCGGTAAATACATACTGGCCATTAGTGGCGACAAGGTTGGTGCTTTTATATGACGTTGTGCTGTTTGATACAGAGATCGCAACCGAACTTGGCGCGATGTCATCACTATTGACCGTCACTTGCCCGACAATCCGTCCCGAAGATCGGGTCATGGTGATATCTCGGGGTGTCGTCGTCACAGTCAGATCAATAATCTCGGTCTGGGTGACAAAGCCATCGGAAGTGTAGGTAACTGTGTAGGTTCGACCGACTGGTAATTGATCAAGCCGGAACTGTCCGGCAACCGAGTTTTCGGTCAGGGTGGTCGTTGACCGTGTGGTTACGCCATCCGTTGCGCTGACGGTGACGACTGGAATGATGCCAAGTGCGAAGACGGACGACGACACCGTTCCCGAGAGTGTGGTGACGTCAGGAGACAGTGCCAAAACGACATCGGGTTGGCCACCTCCAGCTTCGAGTGCAACTGTTGAGCTTGCGAGTCCACGACCGTCAACTTGCGCATCGATGACCCAGGTCGCTGGCGTTGACAAACTTGAAAAGGAAAACTTCCCCAATAGATCGCCGTCAGTAGGAGTAGTGGTTTCATAGGTGATGTTGCCATCGGTCAATGTGACGCTGACACCACCAAGGGGTTTGCCGAGCTCGTCGACCGTTAACCCGCTGATCGTGCCCTGGCCTACTTCAAGCGTGATTTCTAGGGAGACTGGTTCGCCTTGTGGTTGAACGATGATGGTCTGTGTTTGATGACCAGCTTTGGAGAAGCTGAATTCGTAAAGACCCGACCCATCGAGTCCAGCGACTGAAAAGGCTCCCTCTTCGTCGGTTGTTGTACTGAGGTTGGCGACATTGGGATTATTTGGAGCCGCCGTTCCACTGACTTTGCCCGAACCTTCGACGTCTCCGATGGTAACGCCTCGCCATTTCACGACGACGCCGCTTCCATCGGGGGTCGCCGCGACCGTGCCCGCGACATCGATGAGGGTGGGTAGTTCTAATGCACCACCCGAACCTGAATCGGTTCCGTTTCCACCATCTTGTTCATCTGGGCCAACTGCGCTGGCAGTTGAATTCTCTGTGACGGGATTGACCGCACGTACGATCGCCAAAGTGGCCCCAGCCCACACAAGAACGATGCACATCAAACCCATCACTGATTTGATATTTCTGCCGATCATGGGGATATGACGAATATTGCCACGGCTGTAAATCGGGGCACCAGCGCCTTCGCCGATGATGGAATACCAGTGTTCTTTCTGTTTACCGACAAAAAAAGGTCGAACACGGAGGCGACCCTTGATACGAACCATCTCGCCGGCTCGTATTTCAACTTCGTTATGAAGCAGTTTTATCTTTGAGTCGTTGTCATCCGACTCAGTATGCATTCGAATGAAATGAGTCTGATCGTCATGGTTTCGAAGTACGACGCGAATCTTGCCGCTGAGTCTTCGTCGTATTGATGGAGGAGAGAGATGCATTGCGACCGAACGGGTTCTTTGCACTTCAAGAGAAACTTCGCCGCTCCCTAAAACCGCACCAGTGTTGCGATCGAGGACTTCAATCAGAATCGGATGATCACCTGGTGGCATACCAGCCGGAACCATCAATGGGAGATCAACTTGAACGCTGAGGTGTGCCACGAGAGTCTGAGCCACTGCTGGTAAAGGTCCTGACAGCGAACCAATTAAGCGAATGAGGATTTCCCGATCGCCTCCGCTGAAGTCGGTGACACCGACCTTGAACGTGACGGATTGTCCAAGGGCTGCAGGAACCTTGTCGGGTAGAGAAAGAGAAACGGTTGACTTGCTGCTCATGGTGTCAACAATCCGATGATCTGGTTTGAACTTGCATTAAGCATGACTGTTTGCGAAGTGAGCGCTGGGCTTCCCGGAACATTGGTGACTTCCACGACATATCGCACGGGTGCGTCGAGGCTATTAAAGGTATATGAGCCACTTGCATTGGTCAGTCCGACGCCAAGAATCGGTCCACTTGGGTAATCCGATTCTTTCCAGACGCGCACCTGATATCCCACCTGCGGTACCACGGGAACGGTTTGGTTTGCGCACGATGTCGTTGTGACACCCGAACCGACCTTGCAAACAAACACCTGAATACTTGATCGAACACTGAGCGTGGGACTTACTGTTTTGGTTGATCCAGGTGTAATTGCTACCTGCGTTGCGTATGTAACCGATCCTGTCCGAGTGAAGGTGATGGTGTACACGCCCGCAGGCACATTCTCGAAGCGATAAGTGCCGACACACCCCGAACTAGATGCGACGCACACAGATGCCGTCGTCGTTGAGCGACTGATCACGCCATTGCTGATCTGAACTAATACGCCCCCTGCGAATCCGACCTGGTCGCTTACTGTTCCGGTGACGCGACCAGCAGAAGCGACGAGGTCAATCAGCAGTGACGAATTGAGGTTTGTTGATTGCAAAGCCACGTTACGTACGACTGGCGAATAGATCCCTCCGCCGAAGGTGACCGTGTAAATGCCCGGCGCGGGTAAACCGAGAACCGTAAACGAGCCAATCTCATTTGCGGTTGGTGTCGTTGGGTCGTCAATCGTGACTGATGTTGTTGCGAAACTATTCACGCCATCAGTGATGGAAACTGGTATTCCCCCGAGCGCATTGCCGAGACTGTCGCGCACCAGACCTGCGATCGAACCAGTACTCGGGGATAACTGAACGTTGAGGTCGGTGACTTTCTGACCAGACGCAAGAGAAACGGTGATGTTTTTCGTTGCATAACCACTTGAACTTATTGAAACTGCATATGACGAAGGTGTAAGTAAATCTGGAAGGGAAAATGATCCAACAAGTCCAGTTGTCAACGAGAGGGTTGACGCTGTTTGATCTGGAGAAGTGACAGTAATAGTTGCTGCACCGAGCGGCCCGTTTTGACCATTAACAAGTCCCGATAATGAACCATCTCCGGTTCTCAATTGAACGGTGATACCGGAGCGAGTCTCACCACCGGATAATTCAAATGAAAGTTGTGTGGTGATTGATCCAACTTTTCTGACTCGTAGCGTGTACGAACCTGGGGCCGGAACTGATTGAAATTCAAATGCGCCAGTTGCATCAACAGCGATATTTCCGATCACTGCATCTTGGGTTCCGCCAGTGACACTCGCTGGAACAATGAGGTCAACATTTGCGCCTTCAACATTTCCGCCGACAACAACACCTTTGAGGGTTGCGGGTTGGCCACCCAAGAGAAGATCGATCGCTTGTTTTGTGACACCTGGATCAACGGCGATATCGGGAGAGTTATCAAACACAGAAACGTCGCCATACCATCGGCTATCAAAGCCGGCAGCAATAGCTCTGACACGAAATGGTCCGGGGCCAAGGTTGTCAATAATGAAAGTGCCATCGTCGGCGGTCGCAACGGATCGAATCGGTTGTGTAGAAGCCTCGGACAGATAAATCTCGACTGTCGCTCCGCTGATTCCCGTTTTGGACGAACGTGCAACAACTTTGCCAGTGATGGTTCCAGGCTCAACCCCTGCTGCGGGATCAGCGTTACCAAATGCTTGTTCAAGAATTTTGCTATCCGTCGTTGTTGCATCGACAACATTCTTCAGATTCTTAGAAAAGACAATCCCGAAAATAGAGGCAGCAATCAAAAGACCAACGAAGGAGAACAACATTCTGCTGATACGAGGCGTTTGAACAAATGTCACCATTTGCTCTGAACCTTCGAGCCCGCCGTCAACTCCTATAGACAGGGTGCGAATCGCTGGTGCACCAGCCCACGGTCTTTTGGCCTTGACTCGAAAGGGGGTGTTTCGTTGTTCGCCAGGAGGAATATCAATTTCGGGGCGATCGAAGGTGCCTTCAACAACTGATTCTGGATCGTCGACAGTGAGTCGAGCGACCACCGCATTGTTTCCTTGATTCTGTACCGTGACCGCAAAAGTGGCACTTTTGCCCGCAGAGATCATGGTCGGGTGAACTTGAACATTGATTCGAGGGCGAGAATCTACATCAAGAGTAAGTGTCAACAATGTTGGATGATCGGGCTTTAACTCGCTTCGTATTTGGACGGTAAGTGTTCGAAGTCCAGCTGGGAAATCATCGGGTAATTCAACGACGAGTTCAATTTCGCCAGTTGACTGCGGAAACAGTTGCAGTCGTTGCGGAGACGTTTGAATCCACGAACGATCGACGCCCAAAACGCGAATTTCAAAAGCGTCAACGAGATCTGCAGTGTTGGCGACCGTGACCGTGGCAAAGACAGGAATTCCGGCGTACGCCGATGTCCGATCTGGAGTAATGCTGGCGCGAAGACTCATGGCGTGACTGGCGTGATGGGGATAGGTCCGAGGTCTTGATCGGTGATTCCGACCTGTATCAGCACAACCGAGTTTGAGTAGCTCGGTGCACTCACAGTGACTGTCCACCAGCCACTGTCAAGGCCATCAATACGGAAAGTTCCACTTGGGTCAGTTGACAAAGTTGACAATGAAACTAAGCCTGACGTCGCAACGATTGTCGCGCCAGAGACTGCAGCTCCGGTTGATGAGGCAATAACACCAGTGATTGAACTCGCAGACTTCTGCAACACAACATTGCTGGTTGCTGCGCCAAGAGAACTTGATAGTGAAACGCCTACAACTTCTGTCGCGTAACCGGCTTTCGTGAAGGTCAAAATGTAGTTACCAGGAGCGACAAGTCCCGAGAGTGAATAGAAGCCTCCGTTGTCCACGGAAACTGTCTGTCCGACAGTTGCGCCGTTGCTCGCCGTAATTGCTACTCCGCCGAGCGCCGCTCCAGTTGAGTCGGTCACTGCTCCTCTGACAACTCCCGTTCCCTTACTCATGACAATGCTTGTCGTCAAGACGTGCGGCTCGCCAGGCCCGACCTGGATCGTCAGAGTTTGTGTTCCGTAACCTTCGAGCACAACTTGCACGAGGTAGGTCGCTGGAGTTCGTAGCTCGGCCAAAATGAACTTTCCGACATCAGTTCCAGCTGTGGGAGTCACTGTAGAAATGACATCGGCTCCAACTGTGGCTGTGATGGCAACTCCGCCGAGTGGAATGCCGTTTTGATCGACGATCATTCCGGTGATTGATCCAGGTCCCGCTTGTAATTTGACGGTAGGCATTGTCACCGTTTCACCAGCAGCGACTTCTTGGAACAGTTGAATCGGTTCAAATCCAGTTGACGTAAATGTCAAGCGGTAACGACCCGGAGACGGCAAGTTCTCAATGGCAAATAAACCGGTCGCGTCGGACGTCGCCGAAACTACTTCGCCAGTTGGAACTTCGTTGATCATTAATCGTGCTTCAATCGTCGAAACCGGAATCGGATCTCCACCCGAAGTCAGGCCTTTGATCGTCGCAGGGAGTCCCACCATTTCGATGTCGTTGGCAAGCGGAAGTGGCTCGCTACTTGGAACAACGCGTACGGTATCTTTCAGAATTTGCTCGGTGTATCCATCTCCTGAAACGGTGAGTTGATAAACACCTGTGGTCAAACCTGAAATGGTGACTGCACCATCTTCGTCGCTGGATGCAGCGGTCGCTGGACGTGATTTGTCAACTAGCTCCGCTGAGACAATCATGCGCGCTAACGGGCGCCCATCTGACGCCGCAACGATCTTTGTGCTGATTGATCCAATAGAAACAGTCGGGTCTGGCTTTGCGCCGGTGATCCATGCAGCGCTGACCGCTTTTTTGGGTTTTTGTCCAGCGAGCGCTGAACGAAAACCGGCAGAAAACACCAAGGCCCAAATCACAATAATGGAGAGAAGCAGTAATGCCGTGAGTAGTCCGCGACTGAGTCGGGGTTTTTGAGTGAAAGTAACCGTTTCACTCGTTGTGTTGCTGCGTGTTGCAATGTCAATTTGGATCGCTCGGGGGACAGCATTGCCGACGAAAGGGCGCTTGCCTTTTGCATTGACGCTGAAGGCGACTGCCTGACCACCTTCAAGTTGAGCGCGCCGAGGTTCAATAGTGAACTTCAATGCACGGTCGGCATCGGCAGCGGTCAAACTGACGCCAGTTGGACGATTACCGCGATTGGTTGTCGTGACAACAAATGAAGTTTTCGATCCAGCTGCTGTGACGCGTGGTGATACGGAGACGCTGAGTTCGTCGAACGGCGCGACTTGGATATCGGCAGTGAGAGTTCCGATCGGTCCGTTCTCGTCACTGACCTCTATGGGTAGTTGGTATAAACCCGCTGGCGTTTCACGGGGCAGCGTGATCTCAAGCTGAATATCGGCAGTTTCGGCTGGGAAAAGCGAAATGACTAATGGACGAGAGACATACGCCTCGCTTGGGATGAACCCCGGACGAGCGTGCACTTCCTTGATGATCTGCTCATCGTTTTGAACTTGCACGATGATTTCAAAGGGCACTCCAACGAAGGCCGAATATTGCTGCGTCGTCAGTCGAGCTCTCACGATGCATCATCTACTTCAGAAGCGCCATCGCCTGGCTTTGCGTCGCCTGTGGGTCCTTCTTCAATGAATGAACGAACCCTCTGCGAATTGCGAGTTGGCAAACGCTGATCAGATGTGCGGATGTCGACACCAGTTGTTGGGGGACCAGCTTCAACGCCTAGTCCGGTGTCAACAGGCATGATGATTTGCAGATCTAGGCCAGGACGATATTTACCGTCAACACCACTCCAGAAATCTCGGGCGATATTTCCTTCGCTCGCGCCAATTGTCAATTCAATTCGCGCTCCAGGTGTTGTGAGTCCGACAGGGATGATGTCTTGAGAGATTTCGCGGCTCTTCATGACACCTTGAAGTAAACGACCAAGAAGCACATGCTCATCTCGTTGATCACCGGTGAAGACCGACAAGAAGTAAGAAACTCGAACCCGTGGCGACACCAATCGACGCACCTTGGTCGGTCCACGATCAACGAGTTCAACTCCACCGACATTGCGCTTGTCATCACGTTTGATATCCCACAAATACGCACTGATTGTGGGTCGGGCGAGGCCCGTGCTCCATTCACGATCGGGGATCGCAAATGAAACGTCAATCGAACGATCGAGCGGAACAGTGTTACGTAAGTGAGTTTCAAGAACTTCGTCAAGGAGGTGCAGCATGGATTAGCCAATTCCTCCAGCAATAAACGCAGTCGCAACAGTCAGAGCACTACCAACAAAGAGACCCAAGATGAACCATGGCCAACGGCGGCGAACATCTCCATGGACTAGTACCTCGCGAATAATTACGTTTCCTTGAGGTGCTTGTACAGGTTCAGGTTCGGGGACAGCGAGAATCGCTCCGCAACGCAAACAATTAGTGGCATCACGCGGGTTGAGTTCGCCACAATCAGGGCAAGGAATCCAGGCCCGTCGGGCGACCCCAGCAACACCGGGTAGACGTTCGCGAGCTAGATCAGTGTCAGTGCTTCCTCGAGCAACCACACCTCGCGCAAAGAACAACGGATAATCGCAAGCAACACAAAAAGCGTCAGAAGAACGAGTGCCTTCTGGATCGGAGTTTTCAACTCCGCACTGGGGACAAAGGACCGTATTCATGCGGCCACCGGTGCCACTGTTTGTCCAGCAATTTCAATACGAATTTGACAATGAACAGGAGTGATAGAACGAACCAACTTGTACAGGTCTACAGCAGAACCGTGAGCGATCGCTGTCGCGCGCACGACAATGATTCCCTCGCATCGACCTGATTCGCCTTCACGGAAAACTCCGCCGTCCTCGAGTAGGTCAATTGGACCAACTAAGTACGGCTCGATCAACGTAAAAATGTAGTCGCGCGTGCCCTTTCGCAAGATGAGAGAACCGGTCTCGCGAAGCAAGTCACGCCGATGGACTTCTGGAAGATTCTCTGATCCTGGGGCATCGACAAAACGGCCCAGCCACGATAAGAGAAACTCCGGCGCGACTGAAGGGTCGGCTAAGAATGGAATCTGATCAGCTTGCTGCTGAACTGTTTCCGCCACCTCTTCGAGGATCGCCACCAACCCTGTCATTGTTCGGTCTTCCTGCATTCCCACCGGCAAACGCCGGACTAGCCATCCACGACGACGAGTCATCGCGCCACAACCTGTGGTTTATATGACAAGGGTAGACCGTATGAGTCAACGCGAACGGTATCTGTTCCTGCTCCGAGGCGATTCCCGTTACGAAGATCGGCCTCAAAAAGAACGACTTCTTCAACTTGTTCAACTCCTGGCAATTCGCCGAGCAAATGGGCAATCGCCCCGGAGTTGATGTCTTGTCCGAACGGCCACCCATGACCATCGTTTCCGCCCTTATGGGGCGACAAATAGACAGCGATGGCATCGAGGCAACTTTGGCGAACCGCCGCAGGGGCGCGACCCGGGCCGACGCGCACCATCGCCGCTACTGACACGCCCAAATATTTCGGAGTTCCGAGTTCAAGAGCTGTACCTATCAGGCGACGAGGCTCAAGGTAAGTCGACAGCACCGAGAACAAATCGTCGTCCATCGCAAGATGGTCGATACTGATGGCATCCACGGGACGAGCTGGGTCGGGAACAATGAGCAGGCGTGTCGGTGCTCCCGCCGTTTCGGGTGGAATGCACAAGGCTCGTCGAACTCGGGGGGTGGCTTCGAGCGCGAGGCGTTCATGATCGGAACTCGTGACCGCACGACCACCCGAAACAATGGTTAAAGGAGCGCGAACTTTGGCGTTCTCTAGGGTTTCGCTGTCAATTCCTCCGGTTGCTGCGACCAAATTCGTAGAACGGTCCACGTACGGAACTGCGGTGCGAATAACTGATAATGAACCAGATCCAACATTGCCTCGTGCGCCGCCGCCTCGACGATATTTCGTGACCGATATCGCAGCACCGGCGACTGGAATCGCTCCGTGCTGACGCCAACGACCATCGGCCTGGCGGATCTGAGGACCAAAACTGACCGCTCCGCTCACGCCGTCCCAGGTGAAATGCTTATCGTCTGGTCCAGAGCGCGAAAAGTCAGGAACTTCGTGCCAATGCTCGGTGATTTCACCAGATCGAACTTCGACATACTCGTCAGGGCGACGAGGCAGAAGGGGCGCACCTTGAACATCGAATTGCTGTCCTGGCAAGCCGGTGGAGTTGCCAAGGTATTCTTCGCCAAAAGGCTCTGAATGTTCGGCGGCAACCGTTCCGCCGACTGCATGCACCACAACCGAAGAAAGTTGCGGTGAAGAACGGTAACCAGCGCCATCGTTTCCAGGCGCCAAGAGTCGCAGGCGCAACCAATAGGCCCGCTCTGATCCGACTGTGAGTGGTAGATGCCCCGTGGGAATAGCGATATGAATTTGGCCGTTGCGGTTGAGTCCGCCTGTTAAATCGCCTTGAGACTTGCATTCAAGCCAACCCTCGTCGGTCCACACTTCCCAAACCAGAGGTGGGTTATTGGGATTGACACCGATTCCCTCAACGTCGGCTACGACGTCAAGACGAATAATGCAGCCTCCGAGTGATTCTTGGAATCCCATATAAAACGAATCGCCTGGTTCAACCGGATTTGATTCGAACACTTTGACCACTTCATTATCAAGAGCTAAGTCTTGGCTGACATCTTTGATTCGACCTTCATCGGGTTCTTCGAATCCGTTGCTCGGAGCGGTCCATGCGTACAGCAGATGTGGTTGCGCTACTTCAAGATCGCGCATCGTGGCGAAGACAACTGGATCGTCGCCCGTCGTTGATACTTCGCTTCCTGCCGGTACTAAAACTGTTTCGTCAGGCACCGTGGAAAACATGAATGTGACATCAACGCTCGCAGCCGATGCTGGATATGGCGAGATGCCAACGAGATCGAGGAAACTTGCGTACAAACGATCGGGTACGCGATTGAGTCGATACAAGGTCAACTCGGTCATCCACGCGAAAAGCTCTATCAACGTGACGCCGGGGTCAGAAACGTTGTGGTTGGTCCACTCAGGTAAGAAGCGCGGAATCATACGCTTTGCTTCGTCGACGAGATCTTGGAAACGACGATCGTCTAGATCGGGGCGGGGAAAACTCATGTCAGTCCTCTTCAGGCGGGATGGTGTAGAACGGATAAACGAGGTTGCGTCGATCATTAGTCGATCGAATGATGTACGAAATGAGAATGGTGACCGCGCCATCAATATCTGATGGTTCGACGAGTACTGAATCAATCTCGACTCGCGGTTCCCACATATGGAGCGCTTCTTGAACGTACATTTCCATTAAGCCCATGGTGCTGGTTTCGATGGGCTCAAACATGAGCTCCCAAATGCGACAGCCAAACGCCGGTCGAAATGGCCGTTCGCCAGGAGCAGTTGACAGCACCACTGCCATTGATCGCTCAAGTTCTTCGACGCCTTCAATCAATGTGAACGATCCACTTTCATTGATGCGCATAGGAAAGGGGAAGCCCTTACCGATGAATTCATCTGACATGGTTCCTCCTTTGAACTTTCATTGGTTTGTTGTTGTGAATAGCAATTAAGTGGTTCATCATTAGTTCAACTTGATCATTGCGCCCTTGACAGTGACCATGCCGCTGGCCTGAACTTTCGCACCCGAAGGCGATAGATCGACCTTGGATCCACCACCATCCATAACCGCGCCCGTTGATCCCTTAATGCTGACTTTTTGGCCTTGGAGCGTGAGGTTCTTGGTGGCCTTAATGGTGATTGCGCCACCTTTCAAGGTGATCGTTCCGTCGGACGCAAGTTCAACACTCGCATCGCCAACCACAAGTTTGATTTTGGTGCCTTTCTTGGCATTGATTTTGACGCCGTCTTTATCAAACTGCAGATTGGTTTCGGGCTCGGCATGCTTCAGTGCGACGACAGCCTTCTTCTTGTCGGTGTTTTCTGTGAACACCAACTTTGCACCAGAGGCCATCACTAAAGATCTCTCTCCAACTTTGTCGCCCTTAACAGGTTCAGGTGTAGGGGGAGCAAACTTCTTGCTCCAAATGCCACCAAGAATGACGGGGTTGCGCGGGTCGCCGCCAATAAATGCCACCAGAACTTCATCGCCTACATCTGGCATGAGGTGAAGTCCGCGTGACTTGCCGGCACCAGGTGAAACAACGCGCGCCCAAGCTGAATCGTCTTTGTCTGAGATGGTGGGCAACTTCACTTTGATTCGACCAACTTTGTCGGGATCCTTAACGTTGGTCACGGTACCGATGGCGAACTGGCGACGATTTCGAACTGAACCGCGCTGGGCACTCACGATGTGATCGGCTAATTCGCTTCCACCATGACGTCCACCTTCGAAACGTGACAATAAAGGACGGCCGACGCCGAAGATGTGTTCAACTCGGTTGACCACGAAGGTGCCCGCAAGTTGTGTTCCGGCACCTTCAATTTGGATTGTTGAACCAGCGGCGATTTTGGGTTGACCGATGGCCTCACCTTGAACTCGTAACTCACCAGCTGCCAAGTCGGCTTGCATCGCTTCAGCGAGTGCCTTCGCTTCATCAGCCGCGCCAACTGGCATGTCGGTCACCGTCGACGAAGCCTTGAGAGCCTTGGCCTGAGTCGCACGGGTATCGGTCATCTTTAACTTGAGACCAACCTTCGTACTGGTGACAGCCGAACGGGTGGCTTTACCAGTGACGGCCTTTTGCGTTGCGGGATCCCAACCGCGAACAGTGACATCGTCAACGCGAGCGGCGCCCGAAAAGCGAGCCGAGAAACGTTGCAATGTCGTGCCCCATTTCAATTTGATGGGAGCCTTCAGGGTTCGCTTTGTGAAGTGCAAAGTGGCGTCGTCAACCCACCATTCGGCTCCGTTGCGTCGTGCCAGTTCATCAAGTACTGCATGGTCAGAATCGAGTTGCAAGAAATACGTCATCTTCTTGCCCGTGATACTTGTCTTGGCCGTCAAACTGTTTCGCTTAGCAATTTTGCTGACGATATCTGCAGCCGTCATTTCGGTGTAGGTCGTTGGGGTAAGTCCATGTGAAAGTTGCTGCGAGGCGTCGTAAGCAGTGATGACTAACTCGTGGCGATCGGCGGCTCCCTGTTCGGCAGCGATTGCGGCAATCTTCCCCTTGAAGACAATGACGTCAGTTCCTTTGGCATCAGGAAATGCGACTTGAAGTTTCGTTCCAATTTTGGCGAATGAACCTTCAAGCAATTCAAAGTACGGGTCGTGGAATCGCAAAGTCGCTGCTGCCGCTGCCGCAGTTTCGAGAACTACTCGCACATCAAGCAATGCGTCAGCCTTAATGCCTGTGACGGCGGCTCCGTTAATAGAAACCTTTGGTACTGATATACCTACTGATTCAGTCATGTCATCCCTCCAACTCAGGGATCATCAGAACACGACCAGGATCGAGTGCAAGGGGATCATCAATTCCGTTGGCGTGCGCAATGGCCCGCCATTGACCAGGGTCTCCGTACAACTCATCAGCGACAGTGTCGAGATACTGTCCGGCTTCGAGGCGACGCACTTGACCTGGGTTCGGCGTTCCTGAGGTTGGGTTTTGTGGGGGAGTCACACCCTCGTCCATGAATTGACGAAACGACATGCTCACTTCAGCGCGAAGAGGAACTCCCTTGGATGTGAAGTAGGTGTACTTCAAGTTGAAACTAGTGATGACCGCCTTAAATGAACGCAGTTTGCCCCAGTGAAACTGAACCCACGGTGGACGTTTGATATTGCGGTCTTCTTTTGTTCCTTTGACTTTCTTGTCGGTGATCGTGAGTTTGTACAACTTGTCGGTGATATCAGTGATTGACTTTCCGGTTTCAGTGGAGTCAAAGATTGCCGTAAGTTTGAATTCGACTGACTTTCCGCTGTCAAAGGTCAGTTGGGGTGCGTTACTACCGGGAGAGTTGTTGGACTTCCAATCAGTTGATTTTGAAAACTCCAGATCGCTCGGGTTGAACATGAATGGAATCTTGGTTTTGGTTTCGGACATGAGGTATGCCTTTTGAATACTCATCGACTACCACCTTCCTCCGGCGACTCCACGTCGCTCGAGTTCTTGACGTAGGCGATCATCGACGATGCGATTGATCCAATCCATGAGGTCAAGGAGTTGACTAGTTGTGATCTGGCTGGTTCCTGAATCGGAATCATCTGAAGGCGCGAGTACCTGACTCAAAATAGCCACTGGACCGGGTGCAGCCTTCTCGACCGTCGATGACGAACGTCGAATAGTTGTTGAGCCGACTGAACGCGACACTTGATCAGACGATGACGGACGTCGCATGATGCCACTCGAGGTTGTCCCTGACACTTGACGATGCACGACTTGATTGGGAATGCTTTGCCCAGACTCAATCATGCGCACCAAGGCGTCCGCAGAAATGGTGCCATCCTCGGATGGTCCGAACTGCACGCCATTGGCTTGGCGGCGGATACTGACGGATCGATGACTGTCGCGACGCACATTGCTTGTTGAAGGTGATGACACTGAACGCGAGATAGAAGAACTGTTGCTACTGGATGAGCGAGAAATGCTGGCACCAGGTGACGACGTTGTAGCCCCAGATATTGGAGACGATGTTGATGACGAAGTGGAAGACGGCGAAGAAGAAGTTCTTGCCACGTTTGGAACAACTGGGAGCGCGCTCATTGCTTCAGATGGAATACGCATTCCTGGGGTGACGTTTGGAGATACGGGCAAATCATTGAGTGGACTCGAGAGTCTTTGTGTTGGAACACTTCGCGAAACAGCCCGATGCAAGACGCCTCGCGAAGCAATAGAGCCACCCCGTTCAACAATGGCCTGTCGTGAACGGTTCGCTTCGGTGTCCGTAGTGCGGGAATGTGAACCAGTTGTTGATGCCGAGCGAGATATGTCAGCCGACTGGGTAGAACTCGACAATGTTGACGATTGCGCTGACGTTGTTTGCGATGACGTTGTTTGTGCTGACGTTGGACCAGATGCTGTGCGTTGCTGATTGGCCTTCGCCCGAACTGATTGATCAGGTAGATCTTCTGAGCGGGTCGCAGCAGGATTGGCGACCACAGACCGCATGATGCTTGCATTGGTCACTGAGGCGGTGTCGCCCATGGCGCGAGATGCTCTCTCGCTCGTATCAGCCGAACTTGGGTTACGTGAAATTAACTCGCTCGTGGAAAGGTCGTCGTTGTCGGCTGGTGTTCGCATGACGGCCCAGTGCGGCTGGCCGTCTCGTTGATCGCCCATTGAAGAATCAACCGCTTGATCAATCGTTGGTTCTGTATATCGAGGTGTGCTCTCGGCTCGAGGTGTTCGAGAAACCGATCTAGATATGACGTCAGAGTCGGCAGATGTCGAAACCGATACGCCTTGATCGGGTGTGATCGCTGGAGCGAAGTCTTCACCGGTTTTCCGACTCAGTCGATCTAAGAAATTTTGAGCAACATGAGAACCAGCACCAGTGAGTGACGTTGAGTCACCCGACCAATCGCTACTTGCACGTGAACTTTTTGGCGATACCGAACGCGCGACTGAATCTGAAGCTGGTGATCGGCGAACTGCAGTGTCGGTCTGACGTGACTTGTTGGTGGCAGTAATGGCCCGAGCGGTATCTCCGTGGGTCTGTCGAAGAGAGATCGCTTTAGCCAGAGAACCGGCGAATTGAATACCGCCGCTTGCTCCTGGAGTAATGCTGGACATGTGAGAACGTGTGGCTCGGGCGACAGACATCACCCGAGCAGTTGAGGGATCTCCGTGCGAAGCGCTCCGTAGGGCGTGGTTTGACCGTTGACTCTTCTGGCGGCGCAAGTGATGAACTGTTGATCGCGACGACTGAGCAAACGAAGTTTCTGTCGACGGATCATGCAAGCCAAACTGCTGACGAACTATGGCACCTGGTTTACTGCTGAGTGAATGAACCCGTACTTGTGGCAGTCGTAAAGACCGTCGTGCAGTCAAACTTGATTGACGTGCTACTGACTGATTGACCGATGACCACAACTGAACAAATGAGGGCTTCTGTACAAGTGAGGTTGCAGACGCATTCGGTTTTTGTTCACGTAGTGGACTTCGCAAAATCGTTGAACGAGCAGATGCAGAAGACCTCTTGGGCTGAGCCGAAGGAGAACTCTTCTTCAGACGACGAGCGACGTTGCGAGTTTTTGTACTTTGGCGAGTTATCTGTTCTGAACGCTCTGCTTGGGTGCGGGGCGTTTTTGCATTTGAAATTTTGGTTGCACTTTGTTGCGAGCGTGAAGCGGACTCGGCGTTTGCGCTTTGCTGCATACGCGCGGATGAAGCGGGATCACGGCTCAACTTTCGCGAAATCTTTGCTCGATCAGTGCTCAGAGAAGAGATAGGAGTTGATGACTCGCGTTGAGTTTGAACAGCCGAACGCATTGATGAAGCAATGCTGATGAGCGATCCCGATACGGGTGAGCGGCGTGCAATGTCGCCTGGAGAACCAAGTGGGGCATTGGTTGGGTTGGCGAGAGCTGCGACCCGTCGAAATAGAGAATCTTGGTGATGTGAGGCAGTTTGTGGAGTGGTGGGTTGCTCGCTTTGTTGAGACAAACCCATGACTTGTCGCCAACCCGCCGCTCGCGGAATGTGAACGGCTCCGACTCGTCGTCGAACGGTTGCACTATTTGCTGATCGAAAAACGTTGTCATTCTCGATGGGTATCGAGATGGAAGTTGGAGGTGTTAAATCAATTGCGGTTCGATGTGTGGCAGGAGCGGATTTCTCACGTGAGATTGGCGTATCTGATGTTGACACTGAAGAGAGAGTCGATGATTGTGGTTTTGGTAGCGGTTGTGATGAGGGCGGCGTTGTCGCTGACGGAATAGTGACTGCCCGATCGCTTGAAATAACTCTTTGCGAAACCTGCTCTGTGGAGGATTCTCGGGTAGGGAAAGATGTCCAACTTGGGCCGACATTGGACGCTGTTGAAACAGTTCGGTTCGTTGGTGATCCAGGGGAGACACTTTGAACAGAAGTTCTCGTTGTCTGTCGCGCCACAACAGATGCTGTACTTGATGAAGGAGCACTCGATGTTTGCCGAGATTGCGTCGTGTTCACTCGCGATGTAGGAAAAGCAACTGATGTTAGGTTTAACCGGCTTGGAGCTTCGTACATCATTGAAAGCGGAATGCGACTACTCGGCAAAACCAAGGGTTGACGAGTTGACGGGGTTCGTCGGTGGATCGCTGATCTATCTACTGACGTGCGACCACTTGCACGAGGAAGAGTTAGACGGTGAGAAGATTCTGATGAGTCGGGTGTTGAAACACCGGGTAGATCTGCGGTTGATGTTTGAGGACGCGCGAGCAACGATCGAGCGACCATGACGGACTCAAATTTTGGCCTCGATTGTGGAGACAATGAAGATTGCGTTGAGGCACCCTGAGTTGAAAACGAATCACTGAAGTGCGATTCAAATTGACCAGTTTTTACTGAATCAACAACACGTGGCCTTGGGCCGTCGCGGTCGGTGCGATTGCCGTTTTTTGCAGAAGTTGCTGAAGAACGAGTTCGAGGCGGCCGCGCCGTTGGTCGTTGAGGTTGAGAAGCGACCCGGACGAGCGGCATTGTTGACGGTCCGATATGCGCGTCATTACGGTTTGGTTGCCGACGAATCGGGTGTAACCGTCGAGCGATGGACGATGGTCCAGTTTGTACCCCGGAGCGACTACGTCCATGGGCGTGAGAAGCCATGGGGAGACCACGTGGTTGGACTTGACGCACTACCCGATTCTTCATTCGTGACTGGCGGAGCGCAATGATGTCGCGATCGCGATACGGGTCAAGGTCGTCGGCGCGTGCAGGAAGCGCTGGTAATAACCATGTCGGAAAACGTACCGATGATTCACTCGAGATTGATCTGCGAATAGACGTCGAACGACCAAATGAATTGGCCATGAGTTGCGAATTGGCGGCGATTCGGCCAATCGTCATCTTGCGCTGACGCGCGATCGGAGTCGGTCGCACAATGCGCCGAAGGGGTTGGGTCGGATCTTGTGGAGAAGAAAGGTCAGTCATCACGATTTCACTTTTTCTTCTTCGGAGTGACGGCTTTTTTCAATGCCTTGATGGAAGGCTTTTTGCTTGAACCAGCCGGAAGGCCCATATTTGACGAGACCAAGCCGTGATGAGCAAGAGTGATTTCTTCTACGAGAAACTCGTCGGTTTCGATGGAGAGTTCAGGACCCTTCCAAGAAACTGGAATGGCGTCGGTCAAAATCCACGTCCGTAGGCGCTTGCCCTTAGCGCTCATCAAAGTGATGGCAACGTTTTGTCGAGCCAATGTCGCCTTGCCTCGTTTGGAACCCAACTCAAAGCGACTTCCGCTGGCTTCGTTAAACCAGTTATACAGGCCGTTATCAAAAGTCATTCCGCGTTTGAGAGTGACATCATCAAAGGTAAAGCGACCGGGCAATTTGTGAACGAAACCGTTTTCGCCACCTTCAGTCACTTCAAAGATCTCAACTTTTCCGCCGAGACCACGAACTTCGCGAAAGGCTCCGAGGATCTTTCCGTCAACCTCAACAATGAACGTTGCTGAAGTGGGTCCTTCGTTATAAAACGAGTTGAAAGGAGAAATGCCCACGATTACGCCATGATCTTTTTGGCTTCGTCCAGCGCACGACGATTAAGCGCAGCAACTTTTTCGACGAGTCGAACACGATCAGAATGCTCCAAGTCAAGCAGGCGATCTAGATCCCAGTGGATGTGGTAAGCGAGATAAATCACTTCATCCCACAACGCGTCTTCGGGATAAATCTCCATCAGGAGTCCTGATTGACCTCCTCGATAACAGCCCCTCCACGACGACGTCCAGTGATGATGATTTCTTCATCGTCATCATCTTCAAATTCGTCATCTTGGTCGTCGTCAGTGCTGTCGTCGAGATCGTCGTCATCTTCATATTCGTCGCTGTCATCGTCGTCATCTTGGTCAAATGACTGAGCGCGAGATCGAGCGACGGAAGCCTTTTCAGCTTCATTTGCTTCTTTTAAGAAAGCGCGAACATCGGCAGTGCTGCCAAAGTTCACCACGCCGTAGAGGTCTTGCAGAAAGGCAAGGTCGGCGGCAAAAAGGTTCTCGATCTCTCGAGGGGTCACTGCGGACAGACTGCCCAGTTCAGTAACCACTCTCGAGAGAACGATAATTGTCAAATACGGATCATCTGGACCCTGAACCCGGGGGTCACGAAGCGGTTCGATCTCGTCACGCGCCGTTGCAAGGCGCATAACGCCTCGGCGATGAACGGTACCGTCCGACCCGAGATAACCGCGGGGGAGAGTAAAAGAGAATTCCGTAGTCAGCGACATCAGGCCTTGAAGAGTCCTTCGTGGCTGATGGTTAGTTCTTCAATCATGACATCGTCGGTTCCAGCGTCCAAGTCTGAAGCACTCCACTTTGATGGCCAACCGGCTTCAAAGTTCCAGCGACCAACTTCGGTTCCGGCGTTGTCATAAATGACGATGGATCCGTTGGTGCGTTCAACGGCACCTTCGAGAACCTTGGTGTGCCAATCGATGATGGCACTGTCTGCCGACAAGCCACGCTTGAGCACGATGTCGTCGTACTTGGTGCGGCCTGGACGCTTACGGATGATGATCTTGCCACCGACGGTGTCTTGGTACTCAACAACTTCTGTTGAGTAGCTCAAGCCCGAGCATCCAGTGAATCGAGCCATCTCAACGCCCTCAAGTTCGAGAGCGAATTGAGACCCGAGAAATTCGAGGTCATGTTCATTTGCCATTGTTCAGGTTCCTTTCGTAGAAGCTGTGTAGATCAGGCTGCTTGACGCAGTTGGCTGATGCGGAAGATAACGAATTCAGCAGGCTTGACCGGCGAAATGCCGACCTCAACTACTACCTTGCCCTGATCAATTGAGTCAGGTGGGTTGGTTTCAGAGTCACACTTCACGAAGAACGCCTGGTCGGCAGTCGTGCCAAACAACGCTCCATCGCGCCACAATCCACGGAGAAATGCCGAGATAGTGCGCTTCAAACCTTCCCACAACTTCTGATCGTTGGGCTCGAACACTGCGAACTGAGTGCCTTCCATGATTGCGGTTTCAATCATGTTGAACAAGCGACGCACGTTGATGTAGGTCCAATCGGTGTTGGAGGACAGGGTGCGAGCGCCCCACACGCGGATTCCGCGAGTTCCGAACGGACGAATGCAGTTGATGCCAATCGGGTTGAGCAATGACTGCTCGCCCTTGGTGATGTCGATTTCGGTTGACAAAACGCCACGAACGACTTCGTTGGCAGGAGCCTTCCAAACACCACGGGTGTCATCAACACGGCTCCAGATGCCGGCCACGTGGCCTGACGGCGGGACCAAAATGGTCGCATCGGCTGGGCTTGTGCTCACGGGGTTGTCGACGCGAATCCATGGATAGTAGAACGCCGCGAATGCTGAGTCATACATGGCGACATCTGAACGCCATTCCTTGACCTGTTGCGGTGACATGGCCGGGGGCGCATCCAAGATGGCCATACGGTTGGCTTGGCCTTCACAATGTGAAATGAGTGCTGTCTGCACTGCCTTCCACATACCGAGGTCGACTGATCCGTCGGCCTTGGTGGCAGCCGTGATGAGGTCGGGGACCATCACCATGGTGACTTCGTCAGCGATGACCAAGCCATTGATGCCAGTGCGATCGGTTTCGCTACCTGCGAAATGCTTGGGCTTGACTTCAACGGGAACTGCCGGAGCAGGAGTGACGGCGAACAAGCCGGGGCGAAGTCCAGCAATCGAGATGTCCTGGAGGCTCTTCAAATCGACCTTGGTCTCGACCTTGACGCGCTTTGATGCCTTGTTGACGGTTGCGGCGATGTCGGCCAACGAGACGTTGTCGTAACGCTCGGTCTCGATGCCACCTTCGGTCACGACGAAGTTGAAGTTCGGGGCTTTACCGTCTTCAGCTGGATCGCCGTTTTCGATGGCGATCGCCATTCCGTCGGACGGTCCGATACTGGTGACTTCAAGCGGCAAACCAAGGGCGCGGTCAACGGCGGGAAGGGCACGCTGGCCAGGCTGATCAGAGGGAGCCTGGTGAGCAACGCGCACGATGTAGGCCATGCCGCCACCGTTATTGAAAAATCCGTACACCGAGTGGGGGAGCATTGCTCCGGCCAAAAAGCCGCCGTAAGCAGCTTCATACTGGGTCCAGCTGGTGACCAAACGGGGCTTCAAGCCCTGCGGGTCGGTGGCGTCGTCCTTGGGAAAGTCAGCAGTAAAGCCGACAAAGGCTGCAACTGCGGTCAATCCAGCCGACAAGGTCGCTGAACCTGAGGGCACCTCTTCGACATACACACCTGGGGTTAGATAAGAAGGCACGTTGATCCTTTCGTGATCAGGTATCTGGATGAATTGTGATCTCGGGAGTTGCCAGTGCCGCCACAGCCCGAAGGGTTTGTCCACATTTGTCGACGAAATGACAATAGGTGACTAAAGACCCGCAAACCTAATTGGACAGCCGTGTTGAATGGTTGGCCCCCTGCGATTCAAAAGTATGGCCATCTCAAGAAATTTCTTGACCCGACAACTTGTGACCCGCGTAAGCGACAATAAACCTTCGAATCTTCAAGCGCAAGGAATTTTCTATCTTTCGTGTGATCCCGCTTGTTCAGAGTACGGTATGGACAGATTTTGCATGTCAACTCTTTCCGCGTCATCCGCTTCTTCTTCGTCGATAGTCGTTCAGGGCTCGCACCTGATGGCTGGGCTACTCGGTCATCGAGATAGTCATCTGCGCCTCATTGAAAGCGCATTCTCTGATAGCGAAATCATCGTGCGCGGAAATGAAATCTCAATCCTTGGAGACTCAGCAGGATTGCTCTCGCGATTGTTTGAAGAACTCGTGTTATTGCTCCGTCGGGGCGAAATAGTTGATGACACTGTTGTCAAGCGTTGTATCTCGATGGTTCGCGCCGACGAGAAACCAAGTTCGGTTTTGACTGATGAGATTTTGCGAGGAGCCAAAGGTCGAACGATTCGTCCGAAGACAGCAGGTCAAAAGCGTTACATCGATGCCATACGAAAGAATGTCATCACCTTCGGTGTTGGCCCAGCGGGTACTGGTAAGAGTTGGCTGGCCGTCGCCATGGCAGTTCATGCGTTACAGACGAAATCGGTGCAGCGCATCATCTTGACTCGACCTGCAGTTGAAGCAGGAGAGCGATTGGGATTCCTGCCGGGCGATTTGATGGCGAAGATCGATCCATATTTACGTCCTCTCTACGATGCCATGTTCGACATGGTTGATACGGAAAATGTTCAGAAACTGCACGAACGACAAGCCCTGGAGGTTGCTCCGCTTGCATTTATGCGGGGTCGCACGCTGAATAACAGTTTCATCATCTTGGATGAGGCGCAAAACACGACCCCTGAGCAAATGAAAATGTTCCTGACCCGAATTGGCTTTGGTTCCAAAGTTGTAGTCACAGGGGATGCAACTCAAGTCGATGTGCCTGACGGTCGAAGTGGTTTGGCAGGCCTGCAAAGGTTGCTGGGGGATATCGAAGGTCTTGAATTCGTTCATTTAGATACCACGGACGTCGTGCGGCACCGTATTGTGGGAGACATCGTTGCCGCTTATGAAAAAGACTCAGAGAGAAAAGAAGTCCTTCGAAAGAATTCTCATGTGAAGAAGTCCCATGATTGAGGGCCCTCCTAGATTTCGCAAGAAGGTAAAAGTTGGTGGAGACACCGAGGCCGAAGTTTTCTGTGCTGACGAACAGTCTGAGATTGCGGTTGACATTGAACGTTGGCAAAAGTTAGCGATCGCCGTTTTGGCCGATCAAGGCGTTCGTGGTGGAACTGAACTCAGTCTCTTTTTTGTTTCGGCTCACGATATGGCTCAACTAAATTCAGAACATATGGGTAAGCTTGGAGCGACCGATGTTTTGGCGTTTCCCATTGATGGTGGCGAAGTGCTGGAGATGATTAATGGTCCGACTGGCGCCAGTCGTGGGCCAGATCGTCCTCCGCCAGATCGAGGCGACTTGCCACTGCTGCTTGGCGACATAGTGATCTGCCCCGAAGTTGCGGTGGCGCAATCTCCCTCGCACGCCGGAAGTGTTGACGACGAATTTGCGTTGCTCGTCGTTCACGGAATTTTGCACATTTTGGGATGGGACCATGACACGGCTGAAAAGACCGAACTCATGCAAGCACAAGAACGAAAACTGCTCCAAGCGCATCATTGGCATGGAGATGTTCCCGATGTTTTTACTCAGAGTCAAGAAGAGGACGAATGATGTTGTCAATGGTTGCGGCTTTCACGGGGCTTGATTGGGCCCTAGTTGGAGTCATTGTTCTCCTGTTGATCTTTTTGATCTTTCTTTCGCTTGCAGAAATGGGATTGTCCCGAATGACAAAACCAAAGGCTGCGGCGATGGCTGAGGGTGGCGTTAAACAGGGTCGCGCTTTGCAGCAATTAGTCGGTGAACCCGAAAAATGGGTTAACCCGCTACTTCTGTCAGTCAATGTGTGTCAAACCGTCCAAGCGACTTTGACAGGTGTTGTTGCATCTCGAGCTTTTGGTCCACTCGGCGTTGTCATCGGTGTACTGCTGAACGTCATCGTGTTTTTTGTTTTGGCCGAAGCAGTTCCGAAAACGTATGCGTTGCTGTACCCGGAACGGGCAGCTTTAACCACTGCGCGCGGTACCAAACTTTTGGTGTCGTTTCCGCCGCTGAGAATGGTGTCGGGTTGGCTGATCTCGCTTACCAATGTCATCGTCAAGGGTAAAGGACTTGAGCAAGGTCCTTTTGTGAACGAACAAGAGTTGTTGGGAATCGTTGAAGCAGCAATGAACGACGATGTCATCGAGGAGGAAGAACGTGATCTCATCGAGTCAATTATTGAGTTCGGTGACACTGTTGTGCGCGAGGTGATGGTTCCTCTACCTGACATGGTGACCGTACCTCAGTCGTTTACCCTGACCGAGGCTATTGATGTGGCCATTGAACATGGCTTTTCCCGCTTGCCGATTTTGGGCGACGATGATGATGTCGTAGGAATCACCTTTATCAAGGATCTCATCCGTCAGGAACGTAGTGGACACGGTAGTGAAAATGTCACTGCCCATATGCGGGGCGTCGTCGTGATCCCAGAAAACAAACCCGTGAATCGACTCATGCGCGAAATGCAAGAACAGAAGTTCCATCTTGCAGTCGTCGCAGACGAATACGGAAGTATCGCGGGATTGATCACTCTTGAGGATTGTCTTGAAGAGTTGGTCGGCGAAATTGTTGACGAGTACGACAAACATGAGCAAGAGATTGAGCACTTGGTAGATGGTCAGTATTTGGTTGACGGCTCGACAAGTGTTTCGGATGTAAACGACGAGTTAGATATCAATATTCCCGACGAAGAATGGGACAGTGTCGGAGGGTTCGTTTTTGGAACCCTTGAGCATGTTCCCGTTGTCGGCGAAGCCATTGATTTTGATGGCTGGCGATTCACCGTGGTCGCTGTTCACGGTCGCAGAATTCGAACGGTAAGAATTTCGCTGATCAGTGGATCAGAAACAGAATCTGTTTAGTCAGATTTTTACATTTGGCCAAAAGCTTTAGGCAGGTTCGGATACCGTCCGGTATTGCCTCCTCCGTCAACTGACACAAACGAAGCACTCATGTAGGACGATTCATCTGAGGCCAAAAATGAGGCCACTGAAGCGATCTCGTCGGGTTGGGCAAAGCGTGACAGAGTTGCATTTTCGACGAATTCTTCGATCACCACGGGTACAGCAAACATTCCACTGGTGGCGTTTGTTTCAACAAGGCCTGGAGCAATTGTGTTGACCCGCACGCCCCGTGGTCCGAGTTCCATCGCCGCAACTTGAGTAAGCATGGACACGCCAGCCTTGGCGGCGCAATAGGCCGACATTCCGCGCGATGGCTGAATAGCGTTGAGCGAGGCGATGTTGATGATTGAGCCACCATCGCTAATGACTGCTCCGCCATGCTTGAGAGTCAGGAACACTCCGGTCAAACACAGATCGATGATTCGCTTCCATTCAGAAAGAGGGAGTTCGGTAATCAGTCCGTACGTTCCGGCTCCTGCGTTGGCGACGACAATATCGATGTGGCCTAAAAACGATATTCCGAAAGCAGCAAGGTTGGCTACATCTTCTTCCTGGGTGACATCGCACAAGCAAGTGTTGACGGCAGCACCAAATTCTGCACGCAGTAGATCTAAACCTTCTTGACTGATGTCGCCCGCAACAACTTGTGCTCCGTCGGCGACGAACCGTTCGGTAATGGCTCGACCGATGCCTGAGGCCGCTCCTGTTACTAGGGCGACTTTTCCTGTGAGATTTCCCATAGACGAAATGTACTGCGTCTTTTGTTTTTAGTTATCAGCGGATAACAGGGCGCGTATTTGCGAGCGGCGAACTTTACCTAACGCTGTTTGAGGAATTGAATCAACGACGTAAATCTCTTTAGGTACGCAATAATTTGGCAAGGTTTGAAGTATGAGATCTCGAACATCTTCGAGTGAACAATCGTGTTGGGTTGTTACCAAGACAACTCGCTCGCCCCAATCAGGATCAGGTAGCCCGACCACTGCATAGTGACCAATCTCAAACATCGAACAGAGGGCGTTTTCGACACTGTCGGGCCAAACCTTTTCGGAGCCTGTCACGATGACATCTCCGCGCCGACCTTGGACGTTCAGAAATCCGTTGTGGTCGAGTGAGCCGATGTCTCCGGTGTGCAGCCAACCATCAGTGTCAATTGAACTTGACCCGTCGCGATAGCAACGCATATTCATTGGCGAACGAACCAAGATTTCGTCATCCTCTATTTTGATTTCGACTCCAGATAGGGGACGGCCTTCATAGACAACTCCCGATCCAGTCTCAGTCATGCCGTATGTGGCGATGACATTGCGTGGACGATCAATAGGGGGTTTGCTTCCACCGAGAAGGATCGCCCTGAAGATGCGGGGATCAATTCTGAGTAATGCAGTAGGAACCAGAGAAACCAACGTGCAGTGGTGAGACGCTTTTCGAAATTCTTCGACATCAAATCTTGGGGCGACCGTGAGTTGGGTGCCCATCAGTAGTGAACGGGTCACCACACTGAGTCCCCCAATATGAGCTAGTGGAAGACATGAATACCAGTGATCATCGAATTGAACATCGAGAGCGTGAGAACTCGCCCGTGCCGATGCAAGCACCGATTCATGAGTGAGAATGACCCCTTTTGGAACTCCAGTTGACCCACTTGTTGCGATGACAAGGGCATCTCCGGGTTCAACATTGATGCCACCTGCCAACTGATGTTGATCATCGTTTGTGATGATGTGAGTTGGTTTGAACTGTTCGATGAGGCGTCTTTTTGCTTCATCAGGTAATCGCTGATCGATCGGAAGAATTGCATCGCCAGTTTCCCATGCCCGAGATAATTCATCAACGAATTTCTGACCCGGTGCAAGATCAAGAGCAATGAGTGAATTCATAAATTCCTCACGGGGAACTTCAGTGAATCGGTTCAATGGGAGTAGAAATTCCCATCGCTGAGTCAATAATCTCGGCTACTGCCAAACACTTTAAGTCGTCATTTCTCCAAGCACTTACCTGAACTCCAACGGGCAGGCCGTCAGCGATACCAGCGGGGACGACCACTGCGGGGCTTCCGAGAAAATTCTGCGGTAGAACCGTTCGGAATGTCTCGAGCACTTCACGGGCTTCATGCGAACCTGCGATATCAAATCCGTGGGTGAAAGCGGGCAGACTCCACGTTGGACTCAGCATGACATCGTAAGTTTGGAACCATGCAGCCCATTCCATCGCAATTTCATAGCGTGAAGCGTGCATAAAGATCATTTGTTCTGGTGAGTACGTAGTGAAACTTTCACGTCCGAACCCCAAGAATTGACGGGCCCCTTCGCCCATCACCGCTTCGAGCAAAGGCTGAAGGGGTGACAATTCGTAATTGAGTAAAGCGCCCCACATTTCAACTGATTCTTCAAATCGAGGTGGCACAGCCTGTTCAATAACGTGTCCCAAGGATTCGAGGTAAGTAGCAGAACTTCTGACAACTGCCGCGATTCCCGCGTCTGTTCTGCCGCCGGGAGCTTCGGCCATCACAGCAATACGTAAAGGACGATCTTTGGCAAGTTCATTGAGCGTGGCGCTGTACGAAAATGGGTCACGGTGGTGCGCGCCGCGCACGATGTCAAAACCCAGACGTACATCAGATACACGACGTGCCAGAACTCCTTGGACCAACATCAATTGTGAACCGAGTCCGAGTGCTGTAGGTGGAATTTCGGTAGCAAATGGGATGACGCCAACGGTCGGTTTGATTGACGCAACTCCGCAACAATGTGCCGGGTTGCGGAGGGATCCTCCGATGTCATTGCCGAGTCCTATTGGAGACATCCCAGAGGCCAACGCCGATGCTTCGCCTCCGCTCGATCCACCAGTTGTTCGTTCAGGATTCCATGGATTTTTTGTGAGCCCGTGTAACGACGAATCGGTATGAATGCGCAGACCCATATCGGGAAGGTTGGTTCGAGCTAATGGAATAGCGCCAGCGTTTTTCATGCGTTCGACGACGGGTGCATCTGATGGGGAAAACGCTTCTGCTAAAGCTGGGACTGCTTGTGTTGTTGGCGTTCCTGCTACATCGATATTTTCCTTAATGGTGAATGGAACACCATGTAAAGGTCCGAGATGCATTCCGTCACGGCGATGTTGATCTGCTCGATCAGCAGCCTCTAGTGCTGTCTGATCCATGCGCCGCACAATGGCGTTGAGGTGAGGGTTCACCTCGTCAATGCGATCAATGTGAGATTGGACGACCTCGCGACTAGAGACTTCGCCTCGAGAAATTAAAGATGCGAGATCTTGAGGTCCTTTGCGCCATAGTTGTTCGTTCATTTTGGAAGTCCTTTCCCCATATCAACCTAGTGCAAGCGAGTAGCGTTGCCCATGTGAAGAAATGGATCCTTGGCGCACGACCCCGCACGTTGCCAGCGGCCGTGGTTCCGGTTGTTGTAGGCGCAGCAGTTTGCATCGGATTGCCAGGAACTCAATGGTGGCGTGCGCTTTTGGCTCTAGTTGTGAGCTTACTTTTGCAAATTGGCGTGAATTTTGCCAACGACTACAGCGATGGTGTTCGAGGAACTGATGAAGTTCGAGTTGGCCCAGCACGATTGGTTGCATCTGGAATGGCGACACCGCGTTCGGTGAAGCGAGCAGCGTTTCTCACTTTCGGTTTGGCGGCAGGTATCGGGTTGGTTTTGGCTGTCTTGACTTCGTTGTTTGTGCTCCCAGTTGGTGTAGCTGCATTGTTGGCGGGATGGTTTTACACCGGCGGCAAGAACCCTTATGGCTATATCGGTCTCGGGGAGTTTTTCGTTTTTGTCTTCTTCGGACTTGTGGCAACAGTAGGTACGACCTATGTCATTTTGGAGAGAATTCCCTCGATGGCATGGCTACAAGGAGTTGGGGTCGGATTGCTTGCTTGCGCCTTACTGGTGATTAACAATCTGCGCGATATTCCGACCGATCGCTTGGTGGGCAAGCGCACGTTGGCCGTTCGACTCGGCGATGAGCGAACTCGAGTTCTTTATCAATTCATGGTTTGGGGTGGGGTGGCGTGTGGAGTTTTTGCGGCGCTCTCAAATCCATGGTCGTTGCTCGTATTGATTTGCGTTATTCCAGCAATCGCACCCCTGAAAATGGTGCGCAGTGGGGCAATCGGACGCGAATTGATTGCAGTACTTGGACTAACTGGAAGAGTTCAGATTGTTTTTGGTTTTACAACTCTGATCGCCTTCCTTGTGGGAAGGTAGTTCTTGACTATGAATTCTCTACCTCCTCCAGAAATGCCCAAATACTCGGGCAATGGGTTTAATGAGTTGTCGCCAAAACGCGAAAGCAGGGCACTTGTGGCGTTGGTGTGTGCGCTACTTGGACTTCTTTTGTTGCCGATCATTTTCGGTGGAACTGCGATTGTTCTCGGTGTGCAGGCACGCAAAAAGATCCAGGCATCTCAAGGAATATTGACGGGCGATGGCCTCTGTAAAGCGGCAGTGATCATCGGAATTCTTGATGTGGCGTTTTATGTTTTCCTGCTTGCGACGCGTTGATTAATTCAAGAATTCGCTGACAACTGATTGAAAGTCGAGTGTTTGTTCGAGATGAACGGAATGTCCAGCGTTACTGATCACCGTTACTTCAGCGTTTGAACCAATATTGCTTTTCATTTCGTCGCCGAACTGGCGGAATTTGTCGTCGTCACTGCCAACGACAAGAAGTACTGGCATTTTGAGTTCATCAAGCCGTTCCCATAATGAATCCTGGGCTCCTGTTCCACATAATCGCAGGCTTGAAGCAAGACCCTCTGAAGTGTTGCGCAGGCGATCTTGAATATCGACAGGTGTTGAATTCAGACCCCTAAACATTGGGGAGCTCAACCATTTTGTAACGAACCTGTCCACGCCGATTTCAGCGATTTCGAGCGCAAGTTTTTCATCGGACTGAACTCGTGCTGACCTTTCGTCGGGTGAACGTAAACCGGGGGAGCCACTGACAAGAATGAGGCGTCGAACATTTTCGGGGTGCAGCAAAGCAATATGGAGAGCAAGACGTGCCCCCATTGAATAACCGATGTAATCAGCGAGGCCACTTTGTTCAACAACCATCGAAGCGGTCGTCGGTAAATCGGCTATCACTGATGTGGAATGTGCGTGTCCTGGAGCGTCGACACGAATGATTGATTGTTCAGGTCGTAATAGATTGATATATCGATCCCACGAACGTGAAGTTTGAGTGAACCCATGAAGCAGTACCTGACTGTTCGTCGATCGATCTCCCGATTGTTCAACGAACAACGAACCAGGAATGCTGACCCACTCTCGTTTTTCTGAACTATTCATGTACCCATTCGCTCGGCAGTACGGCGCAGGACACGCTCGAATGTCTCAGAATCTTGTGCACCAGGTATTGACCATTGTCCGTTGATCACGTAGGTAGGAACACCAGTGATTCCGTGTGAAACCGCCGTTGCCAATTCTTCGGCGACTTCGCCTTTGCCGGCGTCGCTCGCGAAGAACGCGCGCAAAAACTCGGCGAACTCCTGATTATCAAAATCGTGAGGGATGGTATGAACTCCGATAGCAATCAGTTCTTCTGAATCACCGACGTTGACCCCGTTAGTGAAGTAAGCATTTAACAGGTTCTCTTTGAGCCGTGATTGAACTTCGTAGTCGTGATTGACGCCGGTCCACCACATCAACCGATGCGCAAGAATCGTGTTTGATCTTTGTCCGATATCCATCCGAAACTCAATTCCGTCTAGCGCGGCTGTTTCGGTGAGTTGGGCAATAATTTTGTCTGCTCGATCTACGCCTCCGAATTTCTTCGCGTACACCTCACGAACGGGCGCCGATGAATTGGCCGGGGCGGTCGGATCTAATTGATAGGCCCGATACACAATTTCAATGGGCTGGTTTATTGCATCTGGACCGGAAGTGACCTTCTCTAGGGCGGCTTCAAATCTCCTCTTGCCGATAAAGCACCACGGACATACAACGTCGGACCAGATTTCAATCTGCATGTTCATACCCTAGATGGACGTCTGAGGTATTTGCTCGTAGCGTAAGGGGTTGTGGAGAGCAATCTTTTACGTGAACGGCTCGCTGGGCGTCCTTTTGAAGATGTTCAAGCGACCTTTTGCGCCGTTCTCGTTGACGAGTGGATCCAGCAGGGGATTCAAGTGGCGATTGTCGCTCCGGGATCTCGTTCGACGCCACTGGCATTGGCGTTAGCGGGACGTGACGACATCAGGATTGAAGTTTTCCATGACGAGCGCTCTGCCGCATTTGCTGCTCTAGGAGTTGGGCTCGCTACGGGAGTGCCCGCTGTTTTGTTATGTACCTCTGGTACGGCAGCTGCCCACTTCTATGCCGCTGTGATTGAAGCCGACCTGTCGCACGTGCCACTGCTCGTCGTGACTGCTGATCGCCCAACTGAACTGAAAGACGTTGGGGCGCCACAAACAATTGATCAGACTAAAATGTATGGCGACACAGTTCGATGGTTTCATGATCCAGGGGTTGCAGATTTATCAGCGTGCAATTCTTGGAGAGCGTTGGCGCGTCAGAGTTTTGCGTCAACAGTTGGTTTACGCCCTGGCCCGTCGCATATCAATCTTCCATTTCGCGAACCTTTGGTCGGTACAGCGGTCGACGTGCCACGAGATTCTGTGAAGCTTTCCCAATTTGTAGGTCGTCCGCTACTTACCAATGCACAATATGAGCTCATCGTGACGCAGTTAAGTCACCAATCCGGAGTCATCGTGGCCGGCAAGGGATGTGGTGACTCGGCGAAGGTTTCCCAATTGGCAAAGCGTTTGGGTTGGCCAGTGTTAGCTGATTCGCGTTCGGGTTGTCAGGGTATACCTGAAGCAGTTATCTATTTTGATTCGATCCTGCGTCATCAGGCCTTTAGTGAGAGTCATCAGCCACAAGCTTTCTTGCGATTGGGTGAAGCTCCGAGTTCTAAGGTGCTTAGTCAATTCATATCTGGAAGTTCAGCCGTACAAATTCACGTCGGACAGTTTGACGATCCCTTTGATGCTGATCACAAAGTTGCGTCACACATCACTTGCGATCCATCAACTTTTTGCGAAGCATTGGCATCGCTCATTCACGCGACGACGAAAATGCACTATCTGAATCAATGGTTGAAAGCCGATGAGTTGGCGGAAGCTTCGATTGCTAAATACCAAGAAGAGTCAGTCGGTTCCTTAAGTGGTCCGACTGCGTCGAGGATCGTCGCTGAAAGTCTGAAGACTTCGCAAAACTTGGTTGTTTCATCATCAATGCCCGTGCGTGATCTTGAATGGTTCGGCGGGGATTGTTCGCGTTTTCGGGTGTTTTCTAATCGCGGGGCGAATGGAATTGATGGAGTAGTTGCGACCGCTATTGGGGTTGCCATAGCAACGGAGAGACCAACTATCGTTTTGATTGGAGACGTTGCCGTACTGCATGATTCTTCAAGTCTTGTATCGTTGACATCACGTGAGGTTGAAGTGAAAATCGTCGTTACTGATAATGATGGTGGCGGTATTTTTCAATATCTGTCGCAAGCATCACTGGTGGCAACTGAGAAATTCGAAAAGTTGTTTGGAACACCGCATGGTTCTGACCTCGTGCGATTAGCCGAAGCACACCAGATCTCGACATTTGATTGCCGTACTTCTAGTGAATTGAGGGATGTTCTTGCTCGCTCAGGTACCTGTTTGATCCGTATTGGGACTGACCGTCATAACGAAGTCTTAGTTCACCAAGAGATCAACACAAAGGTTGCTTTCGCACTTGATCACATGTGACGTCACTTAGGGTCTCACGATGGCGGACAACATCGCCTGAAACTTGGCTTGCGTTTCGGCCAATTCAGCGTCCGGATCTGATGCCGCCACGATTCCGCCACCAGCAATAAGTCGAGCGCTTTTGCGGTCAAGAGAAAGTTCGGCGCATCGAATTGCTACCGCCCATGTTCCATTTCCTTCGGCGTTAATCCATCCGACCGCTCCGCCGTAGTTTTTGCGATCAAAACCTTCGACTTCATTGATGATCTGCAGTGCCAGATCGCGTGGATGGCCTCCGAGCGCCGGGGTCGGACACAGTTGGCGAGCTAGCTCGAGGATGTGCGGGTGATCATCAGAGAGATGGCCCTCGATGAGAGTTCCGAGATGTTGCACATTGGCGACCTGAATGACTGAAGGCTCGGGTTCCCAGTCGAGATAGGAGCAATATGGCAACAGCATGTCGTGAATCACATCAATCACGACTCGATGTTCGACCTGATCTTTCATACTTGAAACAAGTTTCTGAGCTAATTCGCTATCTGTTTCTGGATCACCGGTACGGGGCGTTGTTCCGGCGAGGGGATGCGACTTGATGATGTGTCCGTCAATCTCAATTAACAATTCTGGTGATGCGCCGATAAAGCCGTCAATTGAGTAGCGGTAACTGTTGCCGAACGATGATCTCAATCTATGAAGTACTGCATATACGTCGATCTCATTTTTTGCTTCAATCAATATTTCTCGCGCAATGACCGCTTTGGTGATGTGACCATCTCGAACTGCTTGACGAGCTTGTTGAACCGCTTTTTGATAATGGTCAATCGGGGTGAGGGGTTTGACAGAAAACTCATTGGCGTGAATTTTTAGTGCGACCGATGCTTCTAGAACTTGTGAGGCGTCATCAATCGTGGTGAGCCAACAATTTCCGTCTGTATCTTTGCCAACTGTCTGACGTGGAATAAGGAAATTGGCCGGTGCTTCAACATCAAAGGGAAGAACGCCTAATGCGATCGGTGACACGTTGAGATCAGTTTGATTGACATGATGAATGAGCCGTAACGTTTGCGCGACTTCTGAAAAGGTCACGCGCAGGGCGACGCCGCGACCTGCAAAACCAATACCATTTCGTACAAAAAGAAAACCATCATTTCCAGCAACATCGTTGAGGTCAATCGACGAGTCAAGGCGGATGGTGGTTGCGATCACGAAATTTAGTCTCTCGTTCCAAGCATCAGTTGAGTGATGCCACCAGACAGTTGCATGTGGACTGCATCAGAGAAACCTGCGGAACGCAATTTCCTCAACATTTCGTCGCGAGGTGGCAGGTAGGCGACGCTCTTAGGTAAGTATCGGTAGGCCGCGGGATCAGATAGCCAACCACCAATTTTCGGAACTACCTTGCCGAAATAGATCCCATTGCCAAATCTGACGATCGGATTATGAGGTATACCGACATCAAGTAGAGCGATGCGACCGCCCGGGCGAACGACGCGTCCTAATTCATTAAAGAATGAAGCGAGGTCGACAAGATTACGAAGAGCAAAACCACATGTGGCGCCGTCAACGGAATCATCGGCAACCGGCAAGTTCAAAATGTCGGCTTGCGAACGAGGGGAACCTGAGCGATCAGCCGCAAGCATTCCGAATGAGAGATCCATTGACAGCGGATGGATACCGACTCGTTGAAGGTCAATGCACAAATCTCCTGTACCGCTTGCCAAGTCGAGAACCGTACTGCCCTTCGGTAGTGCTAGTAGGCGTACTGCTTTACGTCGCCAACGCGTGTCGAGCCGAAACGTCATGATGCGGTTAACAAGATCGTATCGGGGTGCGATGGTGTCGAACATCTCTTGAACTGCACGAACCTTTGCTTGACCCTCGGGCAGGATCTCGGTATCCCAAGAGGATGATTCGGGATCTCTTGGTGCGTTGTTTCCAGTAGTCACACCATCAGGCTAAACGGCTTTCATCAACGACGATGATTTCGGAGTCGCTGACATTGGTCACGATGGGGCAAGATAGAAGTATCGGTGCGGGGGCGTTCTGCATTTCGGTGTTAGTTGACGGATTACGGGGGTAAGACATGATCGATTTCACTTTGGCTCCAGAGCATGAGGCCATTCGCACGAAAGTTCGTGATTTTGTGGAGAATCACATCAAGCCAGCGGTGGAGCCGTTTGGTCACCGTGATGAGATGGACCCAGAAAAGCATCGGCAATATGTTGGTGAATTGATTCGCTTACGCAAATTGGCCGTCAAAGAAGGTCTCTGGTTGCCGCATATGCCCAAAGAGTGGGGAGGCATGGGATTGGGTCATGTCGCCTTGGCGATGGTGCAAGCCGAGGCTGCGAAGACCCGCGTTGGACCATGGGTGTTTAACTGTCAAGCACCAGATGAGGGCAACATGCACACTCTCGTGCATTGGGCGACTCCAGAACAAAAAGAGAAGTACCTGAAGCCTTTGTGTGATGGTGTGTCGTCGTCTTGTTTCGCAATGACCGAACCCGAAGTTGCTGGATCAGATCCGACGCTCATTCGTACGCACGCCATCAAGGACGGCGACGAGTGGATCATTAACGGCCATAAGTGGTTTATTTCAGGCGCCGATCGCGCCAAGTTTGCAATTCTTATTGCTCGCACCGAGATGGACGTTCCAGAAGGGTCACGAGGCGCGAACACCGCATTCATCATTGACCTACCGCAACTTGGTTGGAACAATGTTCGTGAAGTTGAAACCATGCATGGTCCTGGTGGTCACAGCGAGATCGTGATTGAAGATCTACGAGTTCACGATTCCCAGATTTTGGGCGGTCGGGGTAACGGACATCGTCTTGGTCAATACCGACTTGGGCCGGCACGCTTGGCGCACTGTATGCGCTGGATCGCTCAGGCTGAAACCGCTTTAGACATGATGGTTGATCGCTCGTTAAAGCGCTACTCACATGGTTCGTACCTTGCCGAAAAGCAGGGTATTCAATGGTTGATTGCCGACTCAGCTATGGAGATTTATCAGTGCAAACTGATGATTCTTCACGCCGCGTTCAAGATTGACCGTGGTGATGACTTCCGCACAGAAGTTTCGATGGCGAAGCATTTCGTCGCCAATAGTTTGAATCGAATCATTGACCGTGCCATTCAGGTACATGGAGCTTTGGGGTACTCAACCGATACTCCATTGGCGAACATGATGCAACACGCTCGATGGGCCCGATTTGCTGATGGCGCCGATGAAATTCACCAAATGCGAATTGCTGAAAACACCATCAAGGCTTTTACCGATCATGGCACTACTCGGACCGCTACCGGAGATCTTCCGATCTGATTATTCGTTTGATGGATGAGCGATTGTTTTCGCCCATCGATAATCGGCTTTGCCCGATGGTGAACGAACGATGTGATCTACATAGATGAAGACTTTGGGCAACTTGTAGCGAGCAATGTGTTTGGCTGCTTCATCGAGGAGATTCTCGTTGGAGCATTGAGAGCCGTCTCGTAAGTGAACAATAGCCACCACTTCATTTCCCCATCGTTCACTGGGTCGTCCTGTGACCACACAATCCAAAACAGCTGAGTGTGATTTGACCGCCATTTCTACTTCTTCGGCGAAAATCTTCTCGCCTCCCGAATTGATGGTGACTGAATCTCTCCCGCGCATTTCAACTAGGCCATCAATCGTGAGCACAGCTCGATCGCCAGGTACGACATAACGAACCCCATCAATAATTGGATACGTACGAGCCGTTTTTTCAACGTCTCCGAGATACCCGAGCGCCAGGCGTCCGCTCTTTGCCAACCAACCGGCCTCTGGATGGCCCGTATCGGTATGTCCGGGTTCAAGCACCTTTAACAAGTCAGCCGACAGGACATGATTGTTTGGCGCCAATGGGAACGTTCCCGTGGTTGCTGAACCAGCCGCTGACATATGAGTTAACTGTCCGCCTGCTTCGGACGAGCCGAGCCCATCAATGATCATGAGATGTGGGGCAAGTTCTAGTAACTCGGCCTTGTAATGAGCCGACAGTGCTGCGCCACCTGAGATAACAACGGTGAGGCTGGAGAGGTCGTATGAGCGGACCGAGAGTTCATCAATCAGCGGTCGTGCAAAAGCGTCTCCCACGATCAAGAGAAAGTCAAGTTTCTCTTGTTCAACCATCGACCAAACGTCATGTGCATCAAGTCGTTCAGGAATGGACGGAACGAATACTGTTCCGCCTGCATTCCAGCTTCCCATGGCGACCCAGTGTCCAGCCCCGTGCATGAACGGCGGAGCGATAATGGCGCGACGACCTTTTGTTTCGGCCAAGAAATCATCAATGTTTTGCGCATGACGCGATCCGCCAAAGCATTCAACAAGAGCATCTCCTTGACGCCACATCACACCTTTTGGCATGCCTGTTGTTCCTCCGGTGTACAAGATGTAGAGATCATCGGGGCTTGCTGGAGCGGGTAGGTCGTCGCGTGAACTGTCTAAGGCATCCTCGTACCAGACGGCTCCGGGCAGAAGCGGATGTCCGGACTCGTCGTCTACTTGAAGAAGCAGGGTCAGTTGCGGAGTGTCGGCAAGTACTGATTCGAGTACTGGAGCAAACGTTGAGTGGAACACAATGACAGAAGCAGCGGAATCATTCAGTAGATAGATGAGCTCTTCAGCCACGTATCGATAATTGACGTTGAAAGGAGCAACTCGACCTTTGAAGGCCCCGAGCATGCATTCCAAATACTCATTGCCGTTATGCAGGTAGATGGCTAAGTGATCTTGACCACTTTCTTGCTGCTCTAGTTCAATACGTTCCGTATGACATCCGTATCCGCGGTCATTCAGAAAGTTCGCGAGTCGCCTGGTGCGGTTGGTGACTTCGTTCCAGGTGAGTCGACGATCGCGAAACACTAGGCACTCATCGTTTGGACGAGTTTCTGCAATCGCTTCATGAACTTCCCCGACGGTGAACTGTTGCACAGCCAAAACTTAGGTTCTTGAATTCGCTTCCTACGAGTCAGGGCAACGACCCTGGGTCGCTATCGTCTGAGTTGTGAATCTTGATCTGAGCCCACTGAGCGGTAAGTCGCCGCATGGCGTCGTATTTGGTGTCTTTATCCCGCAGGGATGGAAGATGGAACTGACGTCGATAGCCGAACCAGTCGACAAATGGAATAAGACCATCGAAATAGCGGTTCTGGCAGATCAATTGGGTTATGACTCATTGTGGGTCTATGACCACTTCCATAATGTGCCTCGGCCGGCGCATGAAACAGTTTTTGAATGTTGGTCGACCATTGCGGCAATCAGTCAGCGCACAAGTCGGATTCGCTTAGGTCAGATGGTTGGTTGTAATAGTTATCGCAACCCCGGATTGCTGGCCAAGATCACCTCAACGATTGATGTGATATCGGGTGGCCGCTTGGAATGGGGAATTGGTGCTGGATGGTATGAAAACGAGTACCGCGCCTACGGGTATGAATTCCCTAAACCGAAAGATCGAATCGGGATGTTGCGTGAAAGTGTTGAGATCGTTCGCAGTATGTGGACCGAGTCCGAAACAACGTATAAGGGTAAGTATTACGAGGTGTTTCGCGCTAATTGCGATCCGAAGCCGCTGCAGAAACCGACTCCGCCGATTTGGATTGGTGGAGGGGGAGAGCAGTTGACGTTGCGCGTCGTTGCGCAACTCGCTGACTGTTCGAACTTCGGAGGTTTGCCCGACGAGTGGGCTCGTAAACGAGAGACTCTTCTTGGGCATTGCAAAACTGTTGGTCGAGATCCGATGGAAATTCGTATGACCTGGTCGCCCGAAATATTCATTCGTGAGACTGAGAGCGAATTGGTGGCCGATGCTCCAAAACGGATGAATGGTGAAAGTTTTGAGGAATGGCGTGCTGGCAATTTGGTAGGAACACCCGATGAGGTAGCCGAAAAAGTAGCAACCTACATAAAAATCGGATGTAGCGGTTTCATTCCGTGGAGTGCCGACTACCCGTCAACAACATCAATTGAACTCTTCGCCAAAGTTATGGCGAATTTCAAGTAGTGACGTCTTTCAAGTAGTTATGTGACCGAGCTTGCGTCAGATGTAGGAACGGAAAATAATCTCGGCGACACATGAAGGCTTTGAAGCACCTGAGCATTCAAAGGTGAACTCCATCGTCATCTGAACACCATTGGCGATTTCTTCAATCTCTAGCAGCTTGACTCCAAGACGGATTTTTGAGCCGACCGGCACAGGAGATGGGAAACGAACTTTGTTGGCTCCGTAGTTCACTCCCATGGTGAAACCCTCGATACGCACAACTGTCGGGTACAACATCGGTCCTATTGACAAGGTGAGATAACCGTGCGCAATGGGGCCACCGAAAGGACCGCTCTTGGCTCGTTCAACATCAACATGGATCCACTGGTGATCGCCAGTGGCTTCGGCGAACTGGTTGACACGTTCTTGGGTTATCTCGATGTATTCGCTGTAACCAAGGTGTTCGCCAACAGCAGCTTTGAGTCCTTCGACTCCGGTAATCACTCGTGTAGTCATGTGGTCAGCCTAATCAAAGGTGCTTGAGTCTTACGAATACCAAGCGCGTTGGTGCTCGCGGCTTTGGGGGTGCAAGAGCAAGGCGCAAAGGGCTGCTTCAAAAATGAATCCGATGGTGTCGTTTCCAGTAATTCGGTCCAGAACGCCTATCCCGGGAACCGACCACATGATCCAAATTCGGAGGGCAAAGGGAGAAAAAGCAGCTGTGAGGGCCAGTTTGTAGCCGACCTTGCGGTCATTAGCCATCAAAAATCCGCCACCAATAAAAGCGACCACCACAAAAAGACCGACCAAACTGCCCAGTGATCCTTTGCTAACTCTCGCATAACCAACCCAGTCGCTTTTATCCATAAAGCCGATCAGTGCGAAAAAGCCATTGAGATAGAGCAACCACATCGCTATTTGCAATGTTTGGGGTTGCAGCCGATCAAACCACTTACGGGGATCGAGGGCCTGATGCTTGCGACGCTGATTCATACAGTTAAGAGTGCCACAAAAGACCGAATGGACCATGGCAAATTAATTGGGAAGCGGCATCGGTGAGCCCAGTCTTCATCGTTGCGACATTGGTGACGGTAGCGTGGCGTACGAATGCGCTCTGGATTTGTCACTCTGGTTGGACGTCCCAACGTCGGTAAATCGACCCTCGTCAATGCTATTTGTGGCAAGAAGATTTCCATTGTCTCGGACAAGCCACAAACCACCCGGCGGCAAGTCCGCGGAGTACTTACTCGTCCAGACAGTCAGATTGTGTTCGTGGATACTCCTGGTTTGCACAAACCTGTGAGTGCACTAGGCGATCGTGTGAATGCCGCGGCTCTCGAAAGCATCAGCGATGTTGATGTGGCCTGCCTAGTGCTTGATGCGACAATGCCATTTGGTTCAGGCGACAAATGGGTTGCCGATCGTCTTGATTTGTCAAAGACAATCGTGGTCGTCAACAAGACCGATGTCGCCAGCAAGAAGCAAGTTGTGAATCATCTCATCGCGTCTTCCGGTCTTGATGCGCTTGCCTATTTTCCGGTTTCGGCAAAGTCTGGTCTTGGGGTCGCCGAATTGGTCGCTCACATTCTGGAACGTATGCCAGAAGGTCCGATGTATTACCCCGACGATGTCGTGAGTGATCTTCCTGAAGCCGATTTTGTAGCAGAGCTTGTGCGCGAACAATTGCTGGCCGCCACGCATGATGAACTCCCATATTCGATTGCGACCGTCGTGACTGAATGGGAATGGCCGCGAATTCGTTGCGAAATTATTGTTGAACGAGAAAGTCAAAAAGGAATGGTCATCGGTAAGGGTGGGGCCGTGCTCAAAATGGTAGGCACTGCAGTTCGTCAACAATTACCACCTGGTGTGTTTATCGAACTCCACGTCAAGGTAGATAAAGATTGGCAGCGCAAGCCCGACCGAGTTCAACGTTTGGGCTACTGACCGCCCGTAATTTAACAAGAGAAATTGCTCGGTAAAAGGTTGGCGTAGTCATCACAAGCCACGGTTGCGCCAGGACTAGAAAGGTCACCACGTCCTCTGGGCACTGCTTGAGGTTCGTTGTTGCTGGTGAAACGCACCTGTCCCACCCCTGATTGTTGAGTCAGTGTGAGCACGATCTGAGCGATTGCTAGACGTTGCTCACCTCCAGGTAAATCGGTGATGAAAGTGGCAGGTAAAACGACCGTGGCGATACCGCGTTCAACCGTCACCCGTGACTCAAAGTTGATGGGTAAGGCACTTCGAAGACCGGCTGCGGCATCACCTTCTGGTGGACCTTCGGCGAGCGCTGCCAAAACCTGCGGTGCGGCGGCCGGACTCAAAAGTAAGCGATCGATGGGGACTACTTGAGTTCCTGCGACAAAGAACATACTGACAATCTCGACGGGAATGGTTGAAGAAGTCGTGGTTGTGGTTTCGATGACCGGAGGTGTCGTTGTCGTTGTTGGGAATGTCGTAGGTGGCGAACTGGTTGTTGTTGCATTGAGGTCATACGGAATTTTGTTGGGATCAATGGATGACACTTCACCGCTGCCAGGAATTGAGCACCCAACAAAGAGGAGGCTCATAGGTAAGACAGTTCGTGCTAGGAAGGTGGCGGTCCGATTCATGTGTTACCCCCAGGGAATTCAACAACGAATTTTGCGCCTCCCGTAGTCGAATCTTCAACCCATGCGGACCCACCGTGGGCTCGGGCATGTTCGGCCACGAGAGCTAACCCAAGACCAGTTCCGCCGGCACGACTTCGACCAGCTGAGCCCCGTGCGAACCTTTCAAAGATTCGCACCCGTTCACTTTGTGTAACGCCTGGACCAGAATCCTCAACGGAAACTCGGGTTGGTCCATGCGGTAACGACTCAATCTCAATTTTGGTCACTCCGCCACCATGTAGACGGGCGTTCTCCAGCAAGTTCGCCATGATTCGTTCAAATCGTCGCTTGTCAATTTTGATCACGCTGTCGGAGTCATGAAGAACAATGATGCGGATATTTTCGATTCCATATCGCGCGGCAATTCGGGTGATGAATGGAACGAGGTCAATTTCTTCACGATGAACTTCAGTGATGCCGACGTCAAGTCTCGAGAGTTCAAGTAAGTCAAGAACCATTTGATCAAAGCGTCGTATTTGCGAGACCACGACATCAAGGGCCTGTTGCGTGCGGTCGGATAAATCTGCGCGTCTGGCATCAAGCACTTCAACCGCAGCCGCCAGGGCTGTAATTGGCGATCTCAGTTCATGACTGACATCAGAGGCAAAACGAACCTCTCGCTCAATTCTGGTTTGTACTGCATCGGCCATTTCGTTGAAGGAGTTGACAAGTCGCGACAGGTCAGGGTCGGACTCGTGTTCGAGGCGGGTATCAAGGCCGCCTTCAGCGATCTCGCTGGCTGCCTCGCTCACGCGTTCAAGTGGTTTCATTAAGCGGCGACTGACCCATAGTCCGACCAACGACGACAGGGACCCGACGACCAAAATGCCGACCAGCAGCGTCGAACCAATGATTGTCAACGTGCGTTCTTCATCGCTGAGCGGAAACGCTTCAAAATACTGCGCATTGATTTCGTTAATGGAGACTCCCATCGCAATAAACGGTTCACCATCTATTGAGAAACGCTGGCGGGACGTGATTCCTTGAAGTGTCGCGGAAACTAACTCTGTTGGAAGAAGAGTTTGGGTGTTGAGAATATCTTGTGAGAAATACAGGTCTTCGGGCGACAAATGTAAAACCGCAAACCCATTTGATTCAGTGCGAATTCCAGAGATCAACTCGAATGCTTCACTGCGACGAGTTCTTAACTGAGTGCGAATGAGTTGGGCGTTGTTGAAGGCTTGCCGTTCAACAATTTCTTCGCGTTGTTGCAACAAATATGACCGAGCCGTGAGGTAGCTCGCACTCGAGAGCAAAAGTGCGGCAACTAATCCGGTCATCAAGAAAAGCAAAGTGACGCGACTGCGCAAACTGAGGTGTCTAATCCTGTGAGTAATGCGCACAGACCCATCTTGCCTTATGAGGGGCTCACTGTCAGAAAGCGGCGAAAGTTGGGATCAATCTGAAGGTCGGGATGCGTTGGCGGAGAATAGAAATCGCCCGACTCGGGCCGGTGGCCGGCGAGTCGGGCGAAGATTGGGTTCCGCTGGCCATCAGAGATCAGGGGGAGGACGACCTCTGACGAACCAGCGTGAACGAGGATTAGTTTCACGGATCATTGTGAAGGGACGATGTGAATAGTGTGCGTTTTCTGTAACAATGTGAAAATGTGAGCAAGAATGTCCGAAGTGAATACCTTGCTTTTCATCGAAGATGACGATCAGATCCGTTTGGCGCTGCGCTTAGTGCTTGAAGATGAGGGTTATACCGTTAATGAGGCGCCAGACGGTCGCTCGGGTTTGGCGGCATTTCATGCGAATGAACCTGATCTAGTTCTGCTCGACATCCGCCTGCCCGATATGTCGGGTTTTGATGTGTGTCGAGCCCTGCGCGCAATGTCGATCGTTCCCATCGTCATGGTGACCGCTCAAACCGATACCCAAGACATGGTGGCAGGCCTCGAGGCCGGAGCCGACGATTATGTGACGAAACCGGTCGTTCCCAAAGAGTTGGCCGCGAGAGTTCGCGCTCATTTGCGTCGAGCTCAATTACAGAACGTTTCTATTGCTAGTGGGTCAAGCGAAATCATGGGTGATATAGATCTACGTCGCGAGCAAGGTCTCGTTTTCAAAGGTGGACAAGAACTCTCATTGACCAAAACCGAATTCAATTTGCTCTGCGAATTCGCCGATCATCCCAATGTTGTCTTATCTCGTGATCAGTTACTTGAGCGAGTGTGGGGCTATGACTATTTGGGCGATAGTCGATTGGTGGACGCTCATGTTCGACGATTGAGAGTGAAGATTGAAGATCATCCCGACGATCCGAAACTGATTCTCACCGTTCGAGGTATTGGTTATCGATTGATGCCGACTGGCTAAAAGTTCAGCGGGTAATGGTTTTGAGGAATTCTTCAACCTCGGCGCGGTCAACTGATTTCCGCATGGGCGGCATTGATTCCAAGATGTCGCGCCGATACCCGGCATTGCCAAGCCGAGGATCGAACACTGCGACAACACCGCGATCAGTGGCGTTACGGATCAATCGACCGGTTGCTTGAGCGAGCAATGTTGCCGCTCGGGGTAGATCAATTTCTCGAAACGCCCGATCACCAATTGCATCGCGACGAGCACTTAAGAGCGGATCATCGGGACGGGGAAAGGGAATGCGGTCAATGGTGACCAGAGACAAGGTTCGCCCAGGGATATCGATACCTTGAAAGAAGCCCGATGTGGCAAAGAGGCACGAGGTCTCATCGTCGGTGAATAGTTTGACAAGTTGCGTTTTCTGGTATTCCCGTTGCGACAAAATTGTGTTGGGCAATCGTTTACGCATGGCTTCAACGGCGAGGTCAAGGGCGCGATAACTCGTAAAGAGGGCCAGTGTTCGTCCACCGGCCGCAGCGATCAGATGAAAGAGTTCATCGTGCATCAACTTGGTGAAATCGGGAGAATTGGGATTTGGAAGATGTTTGGCACAGTAGAGAACTGCATTTGATTGATAGTCAAAAGGACTTTCCACATTGCACATACGGGTACGAGAGACTGGTAATCCGATTCGCTCGGCCATTTTGTTAGGTACTGTGGCGCTGGTCAAAATGGCTGTTGTCTTCTGCCACACCCCAGCATCTAGTACTGGACCAACATCAAGTGGAGCGATATCAAGTTTCGGATGATCAACGGTTCCCGAAACATACGGCACGTAAGTGTCGTCGGTTTTGAGTGCTACATCGATGGTGTCAGCGAGTCGTGTAGCCAAAGTCTGGGCCCGTAGTTTGCGTTGATTACTGTCGTCATCTTTGGTTTCAATAGTCCGCAAAACATCCAGTATGCGGGCGACGATGCGACGTCCTTCGGCTAATACCGCTGTGATCTCTAAGGGAAGAGGAGCAGAAATTCTCTGACCGTGTGTGGGGGACAAAACTTCGTCGAGCATCATGCCAATGTTGACGATGTCGCTGATGACTTTGGGATCGGCGATGATGCGCTTCACGATTCCGGCAAAGAAATTGAAGTTTCCAGCGTGTAGTGAGACTCCGACGGTATCGCTCATGATGTCTTCAAGTCCGTGAGCCTCATCAACGATGAGTACTTCGTGTTCTGGCAAAAGTTGTCCGCCTGACGCAACATGAAGTCCGTACAAGTGAGTATTCACGACGACGATGTCGGCTTCACTTGCCTTGAAGCGAGCGATTTCAGAAAAGCAGGTTCCGCCAACAGGGCATCGACGCGCCCCTGGACATTCATCACTGCCAACACTGACTGCTTTCATGGCGCGATCCGACGGCGACCACGAGATCTCAGCCATATCGCCACTCTTTGTTGTCTCCACCCACTCTGAAATGAGTTCGATTTCGCGTCGAACCGATTGCGACATTTCATCAACTTCCAGCAAAGTCGGCGAATCATTTTTACGACTCTTCTTGTCGGTTTCACCGTTGAGTTCGGCCAGACGTTGTCGACAGATGTAGTTACTGCGACCTTTCAAAATTGCAAAAGTGACCGATCGGTTGACATATGAACTGAGTTCTTTGACGAGAAACGGCAAGTCTTTATTGGCTAGCTGATCCTGCAAGGCTTTTGTTGCGGTAGTGACGACAGTCTTTTTACCGGCAACGATGGTTGGAACGAGATAAGCAATTGTTTTGCCAGTGCCGGTTCCCGCTTGAACGATGAGGTGTTTGCCTTCGGCGAGCGCGTCAGCAACTTCATGGGCCATTTCCTTTTGGCCTGGACGCGACTCTGAAAGCGGCAAAGCCGATGTAGCGATTTCAAGCGCTTCGGTCACATTTATCTTGGAACGAGGGACAGACACAGATCGCAACCGTACTTCAGCCCTGCTTCATAGATGGGTGATAACGGTCACGATGGGACGAGCGATTCACTGTGAACGAAACTTGTGAGCGAGGGCAATTGCCGCATCAAGGTCGTCTTCTGAGAATTCTGGCCACGTGTTGTCAGTGAAATAACTAGGGGATCCCGCGACTTGCCATAACAAGAAGTTGGATATCCGCGTTTCACCCGATGTTCGTACCAGAACATCAACATGGGGCATATCTGGGAGGTACATGGATTGCGACATCACAGCCACATTCGGAGTCTGGTGCTGCCCAACGACACGACGGGCAGCGTGAGCGATCTCGGTGCGGCTGCCATAGTCGAAGGCGACTGTCAACGTCATTCCCGTATTTACGGCTGTATCTGAAATAGCTTTTCGAATCGCTCGTTGTACATACGCCGGGGTGCGTGCTGCAGCGTCGTCAAAGGGGCGGCCAATCCATTGCACCCGAACATTGAGTTCGTTCAATTCAGAAATTCGACCGAACAATTTCTTGTGAAGGCCAAGGATGTGTCGCACTTCGCGTCGAGGACGTACCCAGTTTTCGGTGGAAAAGCCAAAAACGGTCAAATAGTCGACGCCACGAGCAACACTGGCGCGTACGACCGCGGCGAGGTTCTCCTCGCCAGCGGTGTGGCCTTCGGTGCGGGGGAGCCCCCGACGTTGAGCCCACCGACCATTTCCATCCATGATGCAGGCGACATGCACGAGAGTTCACGGTACTCGTCGTAGCCAACTCCAAGTGGCACTTCTCGTACTTTTCGACCAACCATGTTCATCCAACCTTGTCTAATGAGACGAGATTGACTCATGGAGGAGGTTGGGATCGGCAACAATGAAAGTAATGCGCAGATTCTTCCAACGACAAGCAACTTCAGAAATCGGCGCTGTCGAGAGCGATGATTCCCTCGTTCATATCGTGATCGCTGGCGGCTCCATAGCTGACTGGGCGGTTTTTGAAGATCGTTTAGATCGCCGTTTGGCGGATCTTGCAGATATCGCTCGGGGTACGGAAGTTCGATTTATCTCGATTTACCCCTATGGTCCCAACCCTGAAGATGAACAGTATTCGCGCTCGCAACTTGAACGGCTGATCATCCTCAATGGTGTGCAGATTTCGGTTCATGCGTCAACAGATGGACGAGAACGAATCTGTCAGGCCCTTTCGGAAATAGGAAGCAACGATGTTGTCTCGGAAGCGTTATTAGATAAGCGGCTTTTTGGTGATGCAGGTGAACCGGACCTCGTCGTTGTTTTGGGTCCCGCTCAATGTCTGCCGTATTCCTTGGTGTGGGAACTTGCCTATAGCGAAATCGTTTTTGTCGACGAGCCTTGGACCGAACTATCGCTCGCCAGTATTTCGTCGGCAATTCAAGAATATGCGTTGCGCCATCGCCGCTTCGGTGGAGTTAATACATGACGTCGCGTTTGTACCGCGATGTTGGTGTGGTTTTACGCACATACAAACTCGGTGAATCAGATCGGATCATCGTCTTCTTAACGCAGGACCATGGCAAAGTGCGAGCCGTTGCAAAAGGTGTTCGTAAAACTCGTTCCAAGTTTGGGGGACGTTTGGAACCACTTTCACATGTTGAGATGCAACTGCATCGTGGCAAGGACCTTGACATCGTGAGTCAAGTTGAAAGCATTGATACGACTGCAGCGGTATTCGGTGATCTTGATTCGATGACTGAAGCGAGTTCAATACTT
>JNSL01000006.1_pt1 | contig 56532 bp, 54 predicted proteins | sample 210691 | NCBI WGS metagenome assembly JNSL01 (sample SAMN02808685, study PRJNA238866) | freshwater metagenome | biome: fresh water; feature: freshwater reservoir; material: water; isolation source: water column of the freshwater reservoir Embalse de Amadorio in Spain | place: Spain: Valencia ...
CTGCTCGCACGAGCTATCGGGTAGGTTGCTTGAATCTGTTAGCAATGACAGATCTAGATGGATGGTGATCGGTTCGCAAGAACTACAGGATCCGGCTTACAGGGCGACTCTTCTCTATTTCTTACTAGGTGTGTCATATAGTGGAATCATGGACAAGAAAAAAGCATTGGGTACTGGTTCCCACTATCGCAACATGAATAGGGCATGAATAGTGGTAACTATATTCCTTCGAGTGCTAGGTGCGTGCCTTGGTGCATTCGCAATTGTATTTGGGGAAGCAGACGATTCACCAGGGCTCCAGGGTATTGGTTTACTTCTAGTTCTTGCTGTTTTCTTCTCGCTATTTAAGATCGTAAAGAGAAATTAAGTAATTTTCTTCTTGATCACTTCGCTTCTATTTATGCCTATCAAATTCAATTCCGGCTTATAGAGCGACTCTTTTTCCAGCATTAAATCGTGCAGTTTGCAACTGAAGATGGGCTCCCTCGCAAAAAAGTGGCCACAACCCGAAGATAAGTTCTATCTGTAGTGATGAGGATGCGTTAGCGAAATAATTCTCTCAACTGTGACCAAGTCTAGGTTCAGATTTAGGCCTACTCGAATCGGCGGCCCTCCGCGCACTCAGAGGACCGCCGACTGAATAAAGCACTCCAGAATTAGAACTTAATTGATCTCAATTAGGCGAGGTTTCTTTTCTTCTGGAAGATCGCGCTCAAGTTCAATAGTCAAAATTCCGTCTCGCAATTCTGACCCATTTACTTTTACATGATCTGCGAGGGCAAAAGTCTGGCGGAATTGTCGTCCTGCAATTCCACGGTAGACGTAATCCCCTTCATTGCCTTCATCGCTGTAGCCTTTTGATCCTTCAATGCTGAGTTGGTTATTATGCATTTCGACCTTCAGCTCAGACTTTGCAAAACCAGCAACTGCCATCTCAATCTTGTATCGATCTTCTGAAAGCTGCTTGATGTTATAAGGAGGGTATGAAGACGTTCCTCCCATTAGCGTGTTTTGCATCTGTTCGAGCAAGCGCCACTCGCGGTCAAATCCAACCGACCAAGCTTCTAGATTTGGAAAATACTCCGAAATAGAAGGGAAGGTTGATACCGGACGTTGATTCTTAACTAGTGTGTAACCCATGTAGATTTCTCCTTTTTTAGCAAGATACCTAGAGGAAACGAGTTGAACGCCTTTAGCAAAGCGTCGCTGGACCCGTTGCCTTCGGTGAACCCCCATTTGGCAGGTTCACCCCAGTCAACGCTGCTCGCTTAAGGGTTATTCCCAGCTTAGGATCTTTCTTTCTTAAAAAATTCTTAGAATTTTAGATCAGCGCTCAGACCCTCTCCGGCTTGTAGGGCGACTCTTCTTTAGATTAGTTACTCTGCGTAACATCGGTTTGTGGAATGATTTAGCCACGATCGCTTGGTAGTAATCGGGACTTGGTTAATCACCAGGTCCCTTTTGCTTTCAGCCAATTAGCTTCGATGTATGTAATACTTTGACCACGACGGTTTGGTAGTAATTGGGACTTGGTTAAATGCCAAGTCCCTTTTGCTTTTCCTTTTTTGATTTTATCCACAGCTACCAAGACTGAATATTTTCGATTGTTTGCAAAGCCGTAACTTCGCTCCCGTGTTGGGGGCGTGTTGTAATTGGCAGCCTGTTGGTTTACCAAACCGTCGGAGCGGGTTCAAAGCCCGTCGTCTCCACCACAGTCTTAACTGTTACGGCTCGATCTATTGGTAATGGTCAAAAGAGCTGGATCATTTATGCATGGGAGGGCCTCGAGAAATCGGGGCCCTTTCCAATTCCTGCAGCTTATTAGGCGACTCTTCTTTTTCTCTTGTAACCGAGGTAATCTCTTCTCCATCTAGGGGATGGGTGGTTTATATGAAAGTTACAGAGATTTCGTTCAAACCGTATACGTACAAAATGCTTCGAACGATCGGTGATGTCAATCTTCCTGATGGCGTGAACGAAGGATCGGAACTCGCTGTCTTCGTACATACGGATGAGGGAGTGACGGGCTGTTCTGTTGGAGCAGGTAACGCGGCGCAAACACTTCCTATGCTCACTGATCTCGTAATTGGTACAGATCCCCGTTCTGTGCGCAGCACGTGGAATCGGATGACAGATCGTGCCTTTAAACAAGGTAATCATGGCCCCATGGCAGCAGGAATTTCTGCGATTGATCGCGCACTCTGGGACGTGCGCGCCAAGCTCCACGGAGTGCCACTCTGGAAAGAGTTGGGCGGAGATGGAAGACCGGTTCGTGCTTACGCAAGTGGATTGGACTCTCCTCTCAGTGATGAAGATTTGTACAAGTTCTACGCCGGACTTGCAGCAAAAGGTGTTACTGCAGGAAAACTCAAAGTGGGTCGTGACGCCGATGAAGATGAGCGACGTGTTCGCGTGATGGCTGATGCACTGAGTTCTTATGGCGGTCGCGCACAGTTGATTATTGATGCCAATGAGTTTTGGACGCCAAAGCAAGCAATCCAAAGAATTGCAAAGTTAGAAAAACACTTTGATTTTCTTTGGGTTGAAGAACCGACTCCTAGAGGCGATTTCGAAGGACTTCGACGCGTCTCTGATGGTGTTCGTGCTCCTATTGCAACTGGAGAGAACTTCACTGATCCACAGCAATTCGTCCCGCTATTTCAGCATGGAGCAGGAGATGTCATCCAAATAGCGTCGCACGTTTCAGGATTTACAGGCGGGGGAATAGTGGCAGATATGGCTACGGCATTTGATCGTCCCGTTGTTACAGGTCCTGATGTCGGAAACAGCTTCGCACATATCTCATCGACGTGGAAGCACCATGTCATGATGGAAGTCTTTGATATGGGTAGAGAGGCTCCACTCATTAATCCAATGCAGATTGAGGACGGATGTATCGTTCTTAATAACACTCCTGGTGCCGGAATCGAATTTGATGAAAAGTATCTTGCGAGTCATGGGCCTTCTGATAAGCCAATGAAGATGCTGGCAACGGTTTATGGTCGCGCAGAAGATGCTGGCCTCGTTGGCTAACCGCTTAGTATCATCACCATCTTATTGAATTCTTAGGGGAGCGTACGTGTCTAATTTTCTAACTGAAGCGAGCGAAATTCAAAATGATCTGGCCGCCATTCGCCGACACATACATCAAGAGCCAGAGATTGGATTAGACCTACCTAAGACTCAGGCAAAGATTGTGGCAGCCCTCGATGGTTTAGGGCTTGAAATATCGACAGGAAAATCACTGAGTTCAGTTACTGCGATCTTGCGAGCGGGTAATTCCCAGAAGACAGTGTTGTTGCGTGCCGATATGGACGCTCTTCCTGTTACAGAACTAGCTGATCTTCCATACAAGAGTCAGATTGATGGTGCCATGCACGCCTGTGGTCACGACTTGCATGTTGCGATGTTGATTGGTGCAGCGAAATTGCTAGTGAAAAACAAGTCACAACTGAGTGGCGACGTGGTCTTCATGTTTCAGCCAGGTGAAGAAGGCTTCGATGGTGCGGGGCACATGATTAAAGAGGGCGTCCTGACTGCAAGCGGAAGAAAAGCTGATACAACATATGGAATTCACGTGATGTCAGCCGCGGTTCCGAAAGGAACATTTACTACTAAACCTGGAACCATGATGGCATCTGCCGATGAAATACATGTAACAGTGGTTGGTATGGGCGGACATGGATCACAGCCTCATACCGCCAAAGATCCAATTCCAGTTGCTGCTGAAATGGTGAGCGCTTTGCAGTTATTGATTACTCGCTCCTTTGACGCTTTCGATCCAGTAGTAATCACTGTGGGCCAATTTCATGCCGGTACCAAGGCAAACATAATTCCCGATACCGCTGAGTTCCAGGCCACAATCCGAACATTTTCACCCGAGAACAGAAACCGCATCAAGAGTGAAGTAGTCCGTTTGTGCGAGTCAATCGCAGAGGGTTACGGCCTGAAAGCTGACGTAAAAGTTGTGGAGCAGTATCCCGTCACGGTAAATAACGACGCTCATGCACAATTTGTCGGCAAAGTTGCAGCCGAACTCTTTGGCAATGAAAGTTACATGGATATGCCACATCCAATTGCAGGGGCTGAAGATTATTCGCGTGTGTTGGAAGCGGTCCCAGGCTCTTACATATTCCTTGGTGCATCAGTTGATCAAGACTTCACCAAATCTGAAGTGAATCACTCACCTCGAGCAATGTTCGATGACTCGGTACTTTATCGAGGAGCTGCTCTTCTGAGTGAGTTGGCCGTTCGCTCTCTTAACGAAATGGCTTGATGCTCTGACTTTATAGCGGCGCTCTGTATCGGGAGTATGTTGCATTAATGCTACATAGCATATATGCTATTTGCTATGAGTCGCAACCCTGAAGAACCGGTCTATAACCGGATAGAAGAAGCCCGCACTGCGCTGGGACTCACACGCCAGGAATTGGCCGACAAAGTCGGGGTCCACTACCAAACCATCGGATACCTAGAGCGCGAGGAATACAGCCCATCTTTGGTGCTGGCTCTGCGCATTGCCAAGGCGCTCAATCAAGAGGTCTCAGAGCTTTTTTCACAAACCCCATTTAAGAAAGGAAAGTAAAGATGTCAAAGAAGAACAAGATTTATTGGTTTGAGGGTGTTACCGAAAAGGGAGTGAAATCCTTGCTCACAGACGAGAACTCAAAATATAGATGGCTTCGCTCCCAAAGAAATCGAAGAATTCTTGTATTTGTTATGACTCTAGGGTTTGTTTTAGTAGCGATGGGAAGTTACTGGCCAACTTTAAGAACCAATTTGAATCTCTCTGATGGAACCGCCGTAGTGATCTATAGCGTCTCAGCGATATTTGTTATTTTTGCCGTCCTTGTGGGTTATCTACTTCTACGTATAAGTGTTCGAGGAATAGCCGATGCACCTAATGAGCTTCTGGATGAACGTCAGATCAAAATTCGTGACACCTCATTTAGGTATGCGTATTACGCGCTGGGGTATTTAATCGCTGCACTTTTAATTCTAATGATTTATGCGCCAGAGTTGAAATTGTTCGAGCCTGAAGGCAATGATGGAAGTTATCTGATCATTTCTATGCTTTTCGCTTGTTCCTCATTGCCATCTATGGTCTTGGCTTGGCGTGAGCGAGATATCTAAATGCTAGATATCGAAAACCTCGGGTTACTTGGAGTCTTCATCGCTGGTGCTATTCCTTGGATGGAAGCGATTGCTGTGCTTCCGGCAGGCATAGTTATGGGTCTCAATCCCATCGCTACCTTGTTCGCCGCTGTTATTGGCAACTCAATCACGATAGTTCTCTTTGCTTACTTTGCTTCAAATATCAGAGAGAGATTAATCAATAGGAGAGTAAAGCAGGGAAAGCCTGCCGAACTACCGAAGCTTGAAAAAGCTCTCAAAGCTTTCGATAAGTATGGGGTTTATGGTTTGGCTGCCCTTGGTCCAATTCTGATCGGTACTCAATTTGCAGCCGCTGCGGCTGTTCTCGCCGGTGTCAAACCACTGCGTTCATCGATACTGATCATTGGAAGTTTAACTCTGTGGGCAGTAGCTATTGCATTCGCAATGGTTGCTTTCGACATCACAATCTAAGGAATCGAGAAGAGATGATGCAGCGCGATATAGCACCTGATGTACTAAGAGGTTTCGCCCTCTTTGGAATTTTGGTGGTCAACATCCAATTCATGGGACTTGATTCAGTTGAAGGAGCTCGTGGTGATTGGGTGAGTGGCTTTGCTAATGGATCAGCTACCTTCATCATCGCGTCGATCTTTGCAGGAAAGTTCTATCTCATCTTCTCTTTCCTATTTGGGTATAGCTCCAATTACATCATTCGTGATGATCGTTCGAACCGGGGCAGATGGGTTAAGCGCTGCTTCCTTCTTATTGCAATTGGAATACTTCACTTCACTTTCTTGTGGCATGGGGACATTCTCTTTATCTACGGGTTGTTTGGATTACTCCTGATTCCATTCTTCTTTCGGCAGGAGAGAACACTCAAGATATGGACCCGAATTGTCTTTATTGGTACTTCGACTCTGATCCTGATGGTCGCTGCTCTTGTATTAGTTGCGGAGAGATATTTTCCTGAAGAAAGTGCTCAGCCAAGCATTGCATCAGAACTCGATAACGTTCTCTTGAGTGGAACATTCCTGGAAGCAATCCCTGCACGTTTAGAGGTATGGGTTTTTGGAGTATTGACGGGAATCTTTCTGCAGGGCGGGCTTGCTTTCGCAGCGTTCGTGTTGGGGCTTCGTTTAGCACGGACCAACTATTTATCTTCACCAATAGATTCAAAGAAGAATTCTCAGTTAATTCGACGAGGTTTACTCTTCGGAGCCCCAATTCAGATCGTCGCTGCAGTAATTCTGGTCAGAAATGAGCAGAGTACAACGCCATCCGAGGGAATCTATCTCCTTTCGTTCTTTGCATCATTTCTTGCAGCACCTCTGATGTCCGTGGTTTACATAGGTATTCTTCGCAAGCTGGTCGAAAATAAGCCGCAACTTGTTTCATGGATGATTCCCGCCGGAAAAATCTCTCTCACGGTCTACATCTCGCAGTCAATACTTACCTCCATGATCTTTGGTCCTTGGGGATTAGGTCTGTTCCAAGAGTTAAGTACATGGCAGGTATTGCTTTTAGCTCTTCTCATTTGGCTTTTTCTGGTTTATCTCTCATCACTGTGGCTTAAGAAATTCAATCAAGGGCCGCTAGAGCGGGTGGTAAACGTACTTACAAAAAAGCGATAGGACTTCGTCTGCACTCGAGTTGTGACCGTTTGGTTACAACTCGTTGCGAACTAACATTTAAATGGACGAATGACCTTAATTTCCTGGACTTACCGTGGACATATTGAAATCCTTAATGACCATGGGTGGAACAGACATGTTGGTGACATCCCCAGCCCATTCGCGTGGCTGAGTCCGTTCTGTGGCCCCAGCATGAGAAAGACGTGACAGTGCGCTGACCGGTGAATCATTCCAGCGGAAGTTATTGGTTGATCCTTGAACTTCACCATCTTTAACATAGTAAACGCCATCACGAGTCAAACCGGTGAGGAGTAATGTATTTGGGTCAACCATACGGATGTACCACAAGGTTGTGAGCAAGAGTCCGTGATCAACTTTCTTGATGAGATCTTCTAGATTCCCACTTCCACTATCAACGCTCATAATGAGATTGTCACCCATTGGTGTGTATGGCAGTGAAGTAAGTTTGGCACTGGCACGTGTCTGAACAAGTGATTGCAGAACGCCATCTTTAAACCAATCAACACGAGATTTCTTCTCTCCATTATCAAAGACTGAAGAGAATGGGCCACTCACAGCGGCTGAAACAAAGGGTGATCCGCCTAGTCGTGGGTGAGCGGGATCGCTAAACAATTGGAAGCCAACGTTGGAGAGTTTCTCGCCGACTCGAGTTCCGCCACCATTTTTTGCAAAGACGCTCTGGCCTTCAAAGGCGTCGCGACCACCAGAGACCCACATCATGTAGGCGTAGAAATCGGCAATTGAACCTGATGGAAAAATTGTGTCGTAACGTCCTGCAGGAAGATCGATCTTCTTTTCTTGCCAGGCTAGACGTTGACGAATGGCAGCATCGATTGTCGCAACAGAGACATCTTTAAAGTCGTGCGTCTCGACACCGTTCCATGTCGAACGCGATCTCTGATGAGATTTTCCAGTCATCTCGACTCGACCAATAGAAGAGTCATGGCGAAGGCGCATTCCGCCCTTAGATCCAACCCACAATGTTTCGTGTGTGTGCTCGGCATACCCAAAAAGTTCTATCGCATCTGATTTGGAGCGATGCATCATCTCACCAAGATCGGGTGCAAAAGTCGAAAACACTTCAGGGCCGGTTGGAATATGTGGCGCTGACCAATTACCAAATGAAACATCTTTTGCAAGAGGTGCGAAATCTTCCGCTTCACCTGCAGCAAGTGCTGCAGCCTTTGCCTCACTTAACACTGAATCAATGTCACCTTCATCAATATTTGTGCGCGTTACACCACCGGATGCCATTGATCCGCCGACGGCTACAAATGCAATGACTGTAACGCTACGTTCTTGAATAACACCATTTGTTGTCAGAGTGCTGCTCGCCCAACGCAGATTAGCCTGAGTGGAATCCTTAACAACTACGATGCAATCATCAGTTGTCGAACGAGCAAGTATCTTCTCTACAAGATCTTGTGCTGAAATCATTTGCCAGCCTCCGCAACTGTATTGAGAACATTGATCTGGTTAAACACTGCTGCAGGGCAGCCATGACTTACCGCAGCAATCTGACCCGGCTGTGCTTTTCCACAGTTGAAAGCACCACCGAGAACGTAAGTGGAAGGACCGCCGACCGCCTTCATCGAACCCCAGAAGTCAGTAGTTGTGGCTTGATAGGCAACATCTTTAAGTTGGCCGGTTAGCTTGCCATTTTTGATTCGATGGAATTGCTGACCAGTAAATTGGAAGTTATAGCGCTGCATATCGATCGACCACGATTTATCGCCGAGAATGTAGATTCCATCTTCAACAGATTCAATCAGTGCATCAAGAGTTGGCCCCGTTGGGTTTGGTTGTAGCGAGACGTTTGGCATTCTCTGAATAGGCACATGCGCTGGTGAGTCAGCAAAGGCGCAGCCATTACTACGATCTTTATTCACGTGTGCTGCGATTCGACGATCAAGTTGATACCCAACCAGCACGCCATCTTTAACGATATCCCACCGCTGTGCTGCAACTCCTTCATCATCCCAGCCGACGGTGCTCAGACCGTGTTCGGTGCTGCGGTCGCCAGTGACATTCATCAAGTGTGATCCGTATTGAAGTGTGCCGAGTTTGTCAGGGGTTGCAAATGAAGTTCCGGCGTAATTTGCTTCATAGCCAATTGCGCGATCAAGTTCAGTGGCATGGCCAATTGATTCGTGAATGGTGAGCCAGAGATTTGATGGGTGAATTAATAAGTCATAACGCCCTGGTTCAACAGACGGGGCAGCAACTTTCTCAGCCAAGAGAGAAGGAAGCTCTTCGATCTCTGCATCCCAATTCCAAATCGAGTTATCCATCCACTCCCACCCGTATCCAGCAGGTTGAGCCAACGTACGCATCGATTCAAAACCATGAGCACCGGTTGAGATTGCTTCAATTTGAGTCTGCACTCGAACTCTTTGTTGAGTGGTGCTTGTTCCAGCAGAATCAGCATAATGCTTCTGTTCTTTAACAAACATAGTGTGCGCACTTGTGTGATTTACCGCAGATGAGCTCAACAATTTAGATGATAGTGATGCGAGTCGATCTTTCTTATCTCCATCCGAAACTGAGAATGGATCAATTGCATATGATGAAACCCAGCTCTGCTTGGCATACACAGGCTCAGAGACAAGTGATATCTCTTCAGTGGATAGTGGCTTTGAAGTCTTTGCCATCGCAACGGCTGTCATAGCTAACTTCTTGGCGGTCTCTGCTGAGACATTAGGGGAGGAGGCAAAGCCCCACGCTCCGTTGACGATTACACGCACACCAATTCCAAAGTTTGTTTCATCTGATTGTGTCTCGGGCTTAGCATCGCGCAGCGATAAGAGACCAGTGCGAGTTCTCTCGATTCGGACATCAACATGTGAAGCACCGGCAGAGGTTGCAGTCAGGATGGCTACATCTGAAACTTGGGTCAGCGGTAGGGCTAAGAAATCGGCATCAACGGTTTTTGACATGAAGCGAACTCTAAAGGATCTGAACCGATCCACCAAGGGCTATCAAAGGATGAGAACAATCAGTTAGGAGATCAGTGGTGCTTGCCCAACTGCGGTCATTGGCAGTTTCAATTCCTGCCACTCCAACATTCCACCAGTCATATTCGTTGCTTCGACCCCGCGAACCTGAAGTAGCTCGCATGCTTGTGCCGAGCGCTTGCCCGAGCGACAGATAAAGATCACTGGCTTATCTATCGCAATCTTTCCTGCATCAAAAGTACTTAAGGGATGAAGCGTAAAGAGATCGCTATGTCCTGCATCCCATTCGCTCTGCTCTCTCACATCGATTCCGTATGCCAAACCTGCACTTACCAATTCAAATGCATCTTGGGGAGACATTGTCTTCATCGCTTAGTACTCCAATTCCCGATTCTAAGATTTCTTTGTATCAGATGGCGCAATCGGCCCCTGATCTTTGACACCTGTTACTAGTGGTAAGTCTGGCACGAAGAACACCTTCTCGTAAGGCTCATTGATTAACACCACGCTAAACCCAGCATTCTGGATAAGACTTGCAGCAATTGATGCACGGTAAGCACCCGCGCAGTGGACCCAAATAGTTTTCTCGCTAGGCAGTTCAGCCATTCGATCGGCGAGTTCGTGTAAAGGTATATGGCTGGTGTGAGCGATATGTGATGCCTCTCGCTCGCTATTGCGTCGCACATCTAGGACAAGAATCTTTGAATCAGAGAGAACAGCAGGGACATCTTTGAATTGGACGAGAGGGGTAAGGACGGTCTCACTCACACCCTTAATGTCACCGACAAAACTTGCCTGTGGTCGGTCTATTCCAATCCGCACCAATTCTCGCTGCGCTAAAGCGATCTGCTCAGATTGATCGGAGATAAGCACGAGTTCCTTGTCATATGGAAAGAGCCATCCCAGATATGTAGCAAATGAACCCGCAATACCAAAGTTGATGGTGCCCGCAAGGTGAGCGCTAGCCCACACATCTTTATCACGCAGATCGACCACCCAGGAATCTCCTGCAATTACCTTGAGTAGTTCTTCACTGCTCAGGCGAGGAAGCTCTGTGAGATCTATTGGAGCTGCACCGGCGAGATTACGTGGACCCATGTGCTTGTAGTACGCGGGAAAGCTATCAAGGCCCGCCAAAGTTTGACGCACAAAGTGGTCAACAGAAAGTTGTAGCGCAGGATTTCCTAACTTCTCATCTTTAATGGTCGAAGATGTTCCAGATGTTGATGTTGCTGCGCAGAATGAACCGAAACCATGTGTTGGATAGATTGGTGTGCCATCTTCAAGCATCTCTGTAATGCGATGAGCAGACCCGTGTTGCAGCGCTGCTAATTCGGCGGCAAAACTATCTCCGAGTAAATCAGGGCGCCCGGTTGATCCGTGCAGCAATGAACCTCCAGTGAAAATACCTGCAGGGTTTCCTAATCCGTTATGTAGAACATATGAAAGATGGGTGAATGTGTGGCCAGGCGTATGGAGAGCCTTGATGCCAAAGGTACCGATTGCGAACTCATCCAAATCGTGTGCCGCAGTACGATTGAATTGAACTGGATCTTCAGCGCTTGTGATGTAGGTCGCTTGGTGATTCTGTGCGAGAACTAACCCACCGCTGACATAGTCATTGTGCATATGAGTTTCAACTACTGCGCCAAGGGTCAAGTTGTTATCGGTGAGCACTTGATCAACACGATCGATATCGCGCTGCGGATCTACGACCAACGCTGTCTTTCCATCGTGGGCGATGTAACCACGATCTCCAAGAGTGGGCGTATCTAAGCTGATGACAGTTAATGACACTTTGTGCTCCAATTTTTCTTAATCCTAGCATACCCCTGGGGGTATCCGTCAAAGCGCTAGGTTAGGCTGGGCAACTGAGCAAAGGGTGGAAAATGAAGACAGTACTTCTGACAGGCGCAGGCGGATACATCGGTAAGCACATTGCACTACAGCTTCTCAATAAGGGTTATGCCGTAAGGGCCTCAGTCCGAGACTTGAAGAGGGCTGAAGAGATCAGAGCTGCAATCACGCCCCACCTTGCTGCAGGTATAGATCTTCAGGCGGCTCTTACCTTTGTTGTATTGGATTTAGAGAAAGATGCTGGGTGGGATCAAGCGCTGGCTGGTGTTGATGTACTGATGCATACCGCATCACCATTTCCTATCGCCTCCCCAGAAAACGAAGACGACATTATTCGTCCAGCCGTCGATGGAACGCTGCGTGCACTGCGTGCGGGAAAAAAAGCTGGAGTAAAGCGCGTAGTTCTTACATCGTCCGTGGCTGCAGTTTATGGAAATGATCTTCCTGCCGGGGTGAGCGAATTCGATGAGACGATGTGGACAGATGTAACCCACCCTGTTGGCCGAGTCGCTTACACAAAATCAAAAACATTAGCTGAAAAAGCTGCCTGGGATTTCATAAAGTCAGAGGCTAGCGATATTGCCTTAACGACGATAAATCCAGTTCTAGTTTTAGGTGCTCCACTTGATCGCAATTTTGGCTCTTCAATATCAGTTGTCGAAAGAGTGTTGAACGGCAAGGATCCGATGTTGCCAGATTTGCGCTTTGGAATTGTAGATGTGAAAGATGTAGCAAAGATGCATGTGGATTGCATTGATGTTCAGTCTACCTACGGTGAGCGAATTCTGGCATCAGCACAGACACTTTCCTTCGTCGACATCGCAAAGATCATCAAGTCGGCATATCCGGAGAGCAAGACCAAGACTGGGAAAGCCCCAACTTTCTTAATAAATATTCTTGCCAAATTTGATGGTGATATTAGGGCGATTCTTCCCTTATTGGGAAAGCCCATGTTGGTCAGAAATAAAAAGGCAAAATCACTCCTTGGAATGACTTTCATTTCAGCCGAGACCTCAGTGAAAGATTCAGCAGCATTCTTAATCAAGAATAAATAGGTCTAGAGCCCGACACCCAACCATTGAACTTGCGGAGTAGGTGCCCGACACATACGATTTGCCCTAATTAAGGGGAGTACCTAGATACAGCTACCTCGTCAATACGGTGTAAAAACCCGGGGCGCTGGCCGATTTGTCGGTTAGGAAGACCTTGACCGCATTCTCAATCTATGTCGAGTCAAGGAGTCTCACTGTGCAAATTTTGTCGGCGGAAGTTTTACCAACAGATGTTTTAAAGATGGATGTTTCATTATTAGTGTGGTCCCTAACAGTTGCTGCAATTTTGGCACTTGTCGCCGTTGACTTGTTTACAGTCAGCGCCCACCCACACCTCGTAAAGTTTAAAGAAGCAGCTGCATGGTCAATTTTCTACATTGGCATCGCGCTCCTATTCGGCGTGTGGGTCTGGAGCCAATTCGGAGCTACATTTGGCACTCAGTACTTCGGTGCTTACCTTGTTGAAAAATCTCTCTCCGTCGACAACCTCTTTATCTTTGTCATCATCCTTGCCCAGTTTGCTGTGCCACCGATCTACCATCAGCGCGTCCTGCTCTTTGGTGTGATTCTCGCGCTGATATTGCGTTCGATCTTTATCGCTCTTGGTGCCGCAGCACTTGCTGCTTTTGCTTTCACCTTCGTCCTCTTCGGTGCAATTTTGATTTGGACCGGAATCGGCCTGTTCAGGCATTGGGATGAAGATCCAGATCCAAATGACAACGTAATCGTCCGCACAGTTCGTAAGCGAATCGCTATGGTGGATGAGTACCACGGCACCAAGATGTTCATTAAGTTAGATGGAAAGCGCTTTGCTACCCCAATGTTTATGGTGATGATTGCCATTGCAACGACAGATCTGCTCTTCGCACTAGATTCAATTCCTGCGACCTTCGGAATTACTTCAGCGCCATACTTGGTCTTTGCAGCAAATGCCTTTGCTTTGCTCGGTTTGCGAGCTTTGTACTTCCTCATCAAGGGTCTCTTAGACCGATTGATCTATCTATCGCTAGGACTTTCAGTAATCCTGATATTCATCGGCATTAAGTTGATTTGGAATTATGTTTACTATGAGAAGTTCATTGAAATTCCTAAAATCCAAACTAACGTGAGCCTTCTTATAATCGTCGTGATTCTCGTAATCACAACAGTTCTCAGCTTGATCAAGAGTTCAAAGAATCCAGATATGAAGGCTACGGCCGGGCGTATGGGAGATCCATTGCATGACGATAAAGATCCCAAGAAGTTGGCCAAAGATAAGCCAGAATAGGCTTTATGCGTGGATCGTTAGCACTCGTCGGATCTGGTGAGTATCTGCCTGCAATGGCAGAGTTTGAGAAATCACTGATCAAAGATGGTGAGGCTAACGGCCAGCGTCCGCGTTACATTCAGATTCCTACCGCTGCCGGTCAAGAAAGTTTTGAAAGAATTGAGTTCTGGAAAGAGTTAGGTGCTACTCAAGCCGAACGTCTAGATGCCGAACAGGTTTTCTTACCAATCTACTCTCGAGAAGATGCATTTAATCCAGAGTTCGTAGAAAAGATTGCAGGTAGCGCACTTGTCTATATGTCTGGTGGGGATCCTCATCATCTTTCCCAGACGCTGATTGATACACCTGTGTGGCAAGCAATTCTCAAGAATTGGGATGCTGGTGGTTCGCTGGCAGGATGTAGCGCTGGTGCAATGGTGATGAGTAGTCATATCCCAAACTTTCGATTTACAAAGAAGCCTCCAACTCAAGGGCTTGAAATCATTGATGGAATCAGAGTAATCCCACACTTTAATAAATTCTTTAAGTGGATCCCAGACAGTGCGGCAAAGGTCTTATTGCACGCACCGGATGGAACGATTCTTCTAGGAATCGATGAACTGACGGCGCTAGTACAGCGAACGGGCACAACGAGTTGGAAAGTGTGGGGCGAACAATTAGTGCACATAATAAGCGGCCTACCGCAAGCTCAATTCAGAGATGGCGACAAACTTACTCTTACGATCTAATCATTGCGGAGTATTCGAAAATCATCAGTGATTACTCCAGTAATTCCAAGATCTTTCAAGACTGCAAACTCCTCTTTCGAATTTATAGTCCAGACATGAATAGGAATATTCATTCTGTTACACCTAGAAATGAATGCTTTGGTAAGTAATGTGAACCGCCAGATCTTTGGTGGAACCATTGCATGTTTGCGTGAAAAAAGATTGGTTGAGACCGCAGCTGACAATCCCAGCCAAATGAGCAGTACCTCCTTAGTCGTTAAAGCTGTCTGAATATGTGGATGTGCTTTGCGAAAAGCGATGACTCGCTTATGGGAAAAAGAGCCAACTATGTAGTTGCTGGTATCTCTACCCCTCATCCATGAAATAAGAGGCGCGAGAGTGCCCTCTGACTTCATGTCAAGAGAGATGATCACATCAGGGTGAGAAAGAACGAGTTCATCTAAAGTGCACCAAGGCTCAGTCTGTTGAATTGGAAAATTCTGTAGCTCCTTTAGTGTGAGTTCTGAAATTGCGTGAGCAACGCCTGCTACTCGTCCGATCGTTGGATCATGCGCAAGGACCAGAACCTGATCTTTTGTAACGTGCAGATCTGTTTCAAAGTGTGATATTGCATTCGAGCAAGCGTGATCAAATGCTGAAAGTGAATTCTCGATTCCAGGAAATCCTCTATGACTCCAAAAGATCAATGCTCACTCCTCGTACTAGTGAACCAGGATTGACCAATTGTTTTTCAATGCAATGTTCTCAAGTTCTTTATTTGGATTGATTATAAAAGGATTGCCAACTGAAACAAGTAGGGGTAAGTCATTGACTGAATCACTGTAAGCAAATGCTTCAGATAAGTCATAGTCATTGCTCTGTGCAATTTCCCTAATCGCCTTTGCCTTGTTCATACCGTGCATTGTGCCCTCAGGTAGATTTCCCGTATAGCGTCCTTGCGAAACTTCACCCGATGTTCCAAATGCACCAGTCATTTTTAATTGCGTTGCAACCGCGGATGCGATTTCTATTGGGGAGGCGCTTACGATCCAGGTGTCATGACCAATACTTTGATGCTCTTCGATTCGTTGTTTCATGCCAGGGAAAATCTTCTTTGGCAAAAACTCGTGGACAATCTCTTCACACAATTCAGAGATAATTTTTTGTGACTTTCCACGGGCAAATTCAAGTATTTTCTTTGTAGCAAAAGCCATAGAGGTTTGGCTCTCTTCTTTGGCGCGCCTAAATTTGTAATTGTCCAAGGCAAATCGTGCAATCTGGCGGTGCTGCAAGATGCCGGATTTTGCTAAACCTTTGACGAAGTAGTAGATGGAAGACCCATCAATTACGGTGTTATCGAGATCAAAGAACGCTGCGCGCCGTGAAAGCTCTCCCATGTCAATAGCGTGACAGGGGTCAGTTGCACATTCTTGATGGATTGGTTAACGCTCTATGAACAGACGCTGACATTTTTCCTAGGAAAATTGATCAATTGTTCAACTCACATTTCTAAGTAGATCTCTAAATGGGAAGGTAGGTGACGTATACATTACCCATGAGAGTTTTGATTTCTGCTGAGTCTTTTCTCCCGCGCTCCAATGGCGTTACCAATTCTGTTTTGCGCACAGCTGACTACCTGAATCGAAATGGCCACGATGTCCTGATCATTGCATCAGGGGAAGGGCCAAACGAAGTTAATGGCGTAGAAGTTCGCAGAGTCCCTGCCTTAGCTCTTCAAACCTTCGCCCAAGTAGATATTCCCGGAATCTCTCGGAGTTCAATCGTAAAGATTATTCGTGATTTTTCTCCGGATATCGTGCATTTGGCCTCACCCTTTTTACTTGGTGAACAGGTGCGCAAAGCAGCAATGGCATGCTCAGTACCCGTCGTCGCCAACTTTCAAACAGATGTGTCTGGGTTTATAAATTTCTATGGCCTTACAACGGCGAAAGCCTTTGTCGAAAGACGAATTCGCAAAATCCACAATGGTTCAACCATCACTCTCGCACCTTCAACCGATACCGAGAGCTACCTCAGGGGTATCGGAATCAAGGACATTCTTCGGTGGGGACGAGGTGTTGACCTTAAGCAATTTAATCCTGGATGGAGATCAGTAAGCTTGCGACGTTCTTGGGGCGCTGATTCAGAAACGTGTGTGATCGGATTTGTCGGGCGAATCGCCCCAGAGAAACAGGTTCATAAGTTGGCTTTTCTTAAGGATGTAGGCATTCTCACTGGTAAGAAAGTGAAGTTTGTGATTGTCGGAGATGGACCATCGAGAAGTTCATTAGAAAAATCATTTCCCACTGCACTATTCCTAGGTCACCTGAGTGGTCAAGAACTATCGAAGGCGATGGCTTCGATGGATCTTTTGGTGACAACAGGTGAAAATGAAACTTTCTGTCAGGTTATCCAAGAGGCGATGGCGGCAGGACTTCCAGTGATTGCACCAGAAATCGGCGGACCCCGTGATTTGATTAATCCAGAGATCACGGGTTTGTTCTATACGCCAGGTGAAGACTTTGATATTCGCAAAAGGGTTCTCACATTGGTGAATTTCCCTGAAAAACGAGAACAGATGTCACTTGCTGCCTTTAATAGCGTCCAGGATCGAACTTGGGATTCAGTCTGCGCTGAACTAGTTGCGATTTATGAAAATGTGCTCCAGGCGAGGGCTCGAAGTGGTCGTGCGTCATGACACGAATTGCCCACATTGCCAATATGTATGGACCGAAAAGTGGTGGTCTCAAAACAACAATGCGTGCCTTAGCCAAGGAATACGCTGAGCAAGGTAATGATGTACTTCTCATTGTGCCGGGTCGCCGTGATGCTTATTCACGAGACGGGAAAATAACTACAGTTTCAGTAGCCGCGATACCGATTCCATTCTCTGGAGGGTATCGAATCATTCTCAACACAGCAAGAGTGAGAAAAACGCTTCAAGAATTTGATGTCGAACGACTAGAAGTATCGGATAGAACTACTCTCTTGAGCGTGGCGCGTTGGGCTAGACGTCGTTCTATCCCAACAATATTTTTTGCGCATGAGCGTTTAGATGGAGTTATTACTGCATTTGGAAAATTTCTCCCACTCAAAAATGTATTTATCAAACGATGGAATCGTTTTACGCTAGATTCTTTTGATCATATAGTTGCAACTACTACGTACGCTTCGAAAGAGTTCGTCGAGCTAGGGCTTGAATTAAATAGATCTGCACTGGTCACAATTCCCCTTGGCGTAGACCTAGAACTTTTTCACCCCGATTCCCGTCACCTACCAATTCCCATTAACCAAGAAATTCCTTACCGGTACATCTTTGCCTGCACACGCCTTTCTAAAGAGAAAGATCCACTTTTCCTTCTAGAAATTGCACGAAACCTTTCTTATAGCAGACCAGATTTACCTATTGTCATCGCGGGTTCTGGCCCGATGGAACGAAAGTTTCGCCAGATTGTGGCCGCAGAAAAACTCAATGTGATTCCTTTGGGTTTTGTTGGGGATAAAGAAATCCTTGCTCGATTGATGTCACATGCTGATGTTTTTCTTGCGGTTGGGCCTATTGAGACTTTTGGACTCGCTGCTCTCGAAGCACTTGCTTCAGGAACTCCAGTGATCTGCAGAAGCGAAGCGGCTATATCTGAAATCATTACAGATGATTCGGGAGCGCATAGAACGAGAAATGCTGCCCTCTGGGCAGAGACCGCTCAGCAATTCTTAACAATTCACCGTGACGTGCTTCGGGCGCGATGTCGTGCACGAGCTGAAGAATTCTCATGGAAAATAACTGCTGACCGATTGCTCTCCCTTGAATCAAAGGAGTTAACCCAATGACTCATCCTTCAATTCTGATCAATGGAGTTCGGGATCGAAATCCGGTCCTTGTCCTGCGTCACATCCAAAATTTACGAGTGATTGCAATGGGAGATAGCTCAGTCTTCGGCGTTGGTGATCAAGGTGATGCAATTCCATCTGTTGGTGCTGGTTGGGCTGGGCGGGTGGCTCATGATCTTGGTGTCGCTCGTTTCCTTAATGTGGCAAAGAATGGCGCACGTGCGCGTCACCTCGTGAAGCACCAATTGAGCGCTGCTATAGCATTCAATCCGCACTTAGTTCTCATGTGTATCGGTACAAATGATGTACTACGTGGTGACTTCTCTAAAGAGGAGATTAAACACTCGCTGGTTGAAGTAATTGAGCAATTACGTGAATCAAGATCTGTCATGGTACTTTTAGGTTTGCCTGATCCGATTAAGACTGCGCCAGGCCCACTAGCTTTACGAAAAATTCTTTCTACAAGAGTTCAAGTTGTGAATAGAGTTTTGATGGAGCTAGCTAGCGAGAACAATCTGGTCTTTGTACCTACCTGGAATTCTCGAATCGCTCATGAACGTCGTATGTGGCATGTCGATCGGATGCATCCTTCAGCGTTGGGCCATCAGCATATAGCCGATCTCGTGAGACGTTACTTGTCACTTCCACGCAGATCGAGAAAAAAGTTGCCGACTCAATCAACGAGCTCGCGGTCATTTGAGCTGTATTGGCTGATTACAAATGGGGCAAAATGGTTTGCAAAGCGCAGCATTGATCTTGTACCAGGGCTGATCTGGCTGATGGTGAGTGAACGAATCAAACCGACTAAGTTTTAATTTTACTTTATCTCTTTAAGTCGAGCAGCAATCATTGATTGAATCAGCTTTGTATCAACCACCCAATCGTTAGGTATCGAAATTGTCTTCTTTTTGACTTTCACTCCTTCAAGTGTGGCAAATTTTGGCCCGAAGGCTTGAATGACATCACCCCAAGGTCCGATGATGATGTGGTGGGTTGCTACACCGATCCCAATGATGTAACTATCACCGAGTTTGAGCATTGGTTGATTCCACGCAATCACAAGTTCAAGTTTTGGATACTTGTCAGTTATCACCCTAAAAATTTCACGTACTTTTTTAGCTTGCTGTGGATCAATGCTCTTGAAGTACGCAGCGGGTGATGCATGACGCTTAGCCGATAGCGAGCCTCGCGAATACATCACGAGCGCATTGGCATGAGCCTGGCTGAAGCCGTAATTCTCACGAAGATAGGCAATCTGCTCTAGATACTTTTTCCCGTCCAGTTTTTTCATGATGGCAAACCAAAACGCCATCTTCTCGCCATACTTTTTCTCAATGGCAGGGAAATGTTTCTCACGATCACCTTCTGAAACACTCATGAGGTGATTCTACAGCAACATTAAATAGCGAATTCGGATTAGCATAGTTAGACTCAAGATCTGCACTTACTAGCCATAGTCGGGAGATCAGCAATGCAAGATTCAGCAATGCAAGATTCAGCAAAATGTCCAGTAGCCCACGGAGCGCTAACACAAGTTGGTGATACTAATACGCACTGGTGGCCGAAAGCGCTCAACCTCGACATCTTGCATCAGCATGATCGCAAGACAAATCCACTTGGCGAAAACTTTGATTATTCAAAAGAGCTAAAAAAACTCGATGTATCTGCGCTAAAGAAAGATATGCATGCGTTGATGACAGATAGCCAAGCATGGTGGCCCGCAGACTGGGGTCACTACGGCGGATTAATGATTCGTATGGCCTGGCACGCAGCAGGTTCTTATCGCACAGCAGATGGACGCGGCGGTGCTGGAACAGGAAACCAAAGATTTGCACCACTTAACTCATGGCCAGATAACGTAAACCTTGATAAGGCACGCAGGTTAATGTGGCCGATCAAAAAGAAGTACGGAAACAAAGTCAGTTGGGCTGATCTAATGATTTTGGCCGGAAATATTGCCTACGAATCAATGGGCTTGAAGACATTTGGTTTTGCATTTGGTCGTCCAGATATCTGGCATCCAGAGCAAGATATTTACTGGGGCTCAGAGAATGAATTCCTTGCGCCAAGTGAGGGACGATACTCAGATCTCAATGATGCTTCAACGCTAGAAAATCCACTTGCTGCCGTTCACATGGGACTCATCTACGTAAACCCAGAAGGTGTGAACGGTCAACCAGATCCATTGCGAACCGCCGCTCATGTGCGTGAAACATTTGCGCGTATGGCGATGAACGATGAAGAGACTGTCGCACTTACTGCGGGTGGCCACACAGTGGGTAAGGCACACGGAAACGGCAAGGCATCAAACCTTGGTCCAGTTCCAGAGGGTGCTGACATTGCAGAAGGTGGCCTAGGGTGGATGAATCACAGTACGCGCGCAATCGGTCGCGATACTGTTTCAAGTGGAATCGAAGGTGCCTGGACAACTAATCCAACGAAGTGGGATAACGGGTACTTTGAACTTCTCTTCAAATATGACTGGGAACTCAAGAAGTCTCCAGCAGGTGCTCATCAATGGGAGCCAATTAATATCGCTGAAGAAGATAAGCCAGTCGATGTTGAAGATCCATCGATTCGTTACAACCCAATCATGACTGATGCCGATATGGCGATGAAGATGGATCCGATCTATCGCGAAATTTCAGAGAAGTTCTATGCAAACCCTGCATACTTTGATGAAGTGTTCGCACGCGCGTGGTTTAAATTAACGCACCGTGATATGGGACCGAAGGTTCGCTACATCGGTCCAGATGTTCCGGCAGAAGATTTGATCTGGCAGGATCCAATTCCTGCAGGGAATAAGGGTTACAACGTTGCTGATGTGAAGGCAAAGATTGAGGCACTTAATCTTCCGGTGGCAGATCTCGTTGCAACAGCATGGGATAGCGCTCGCACCTATCGCGGTTCAGATATGCGTGGTGGCGCAAATGGTGCTCGCATTCGTCTTGCACCACAGAAAGATTGGGAAGGTAACGAACCTGCACGCCTTGCACGCGTACTTGCAGCCCTGACACCAGTTGCAACTGCAACAGGTGCCAGCCTTGCTGATGTTATCGTCTTGGCAGGAAATGTGGGCGTTGAGAGTGCAGCGAAGGCAGCTGGCGTTAACGCAGCGGTTCCATTTGCCCCAGGTCGCGGGGATGCTACGCAAGAGCAGACAGATGTTGAATCATTTGCCGTTCTTGAACCAACGCATGACGCCTTCCGTAACTATCTCAAAAAAGATTATGCGGTCACCGCAGAAGAGCTTATGCTCGATCGTGCACAGCTAATGGGTCTTACCGCTCATGAAATGACAGTGCTTATTGGTGGGCTTCGAGTCATAGGTGCAAATTACGCAGGGTCAAAGAACGGTGTCTTTACCGACAGAGTCGGTGCACTCACTAATGACTTCTTCGTCAACCTCACAGATATGACCTATGTCTGGGAGCCAGCAGGAGGAAATCTCTACAACCTACGTAATCGCAGCACTGGTGAAGTGAAATTCACTGCCACTCGTGTTGATCTCGTCTTTGGCTCAAACTCAATTTTGCGCGCATATGCCGAGGTGTATGCACAAGATGATGCTCGCGAAAAGTTTGTTACAGACTTTATCGCTGCATGGACAAAGGTTATGAACGCCGACCGCTTTGATCTATTGGCTTAATCGCTAACCACCGCTTACGTTCGCTCTCGGGCAGTCTTTCGATGGAATATCGGAGGGCTGTCCGAGGCATATATGGAGCATTTTCTCTCAAGAATGATCGCAGCAAATATGGATCGCGCTTTCCCATTTCGCGCAACATCCAACCGGTCGCTTTATGAATGAGATCATGTTTATCATCCAATAAGTTTTCAGCAATCACAACAGTGGGTCCAGTAATCCCGCGACGCAAGAAGGCAAAGGTGAAAACCATGGCAACGCGACGATGCCATAAATCTTTACTGTGTGAGAGTTTTTCTAACAACTTCATGTGATGTGGATCTGTGATCAGGTAATCACCGATGATAGGTGCACTCACATCAACTAAATCCCAGTTGTTGACATGGCCGGCACGAAGCATCTTCATATAAAAATTAAAGATCTTCTTTCGTGATTGCTCATCCTTATCTCGCTTGTACCTCAGAGTGAGAATAATGAGCCCGCAGAGACGTTCTTCGTGAATAGGGGAGTCAATGACCTTTTCAAGCTCTGTAAATGAAAGATCAATGTATTTCTTTGCAATCAGACGTGTATCGGGAACAATAACGCCGATAAAGCGATCTCCTTCTCCGTATTCTCCCGGGGCTGTTTTGTAGAAGCGTGCAAGATCTGACGTTCTGCCCTTACGAGCCAGAGCATGAAGGTCTTTAACCAGACTCATATAGAGACGATCCAGCGCTTAAATTCACCCGCGTTAAATTCATAGACTTTTACAGGTCCGCGCTTGTAGATGGCAGCAAAGTCTTTTCCGCCTCGAAATCGCATCGTTCCAAAGAGAATGACAAAAGGCAATCCGGTTCCTGGAGCACGAAAGCCTCGAAGCACCTTGTTGTTCCAAGGCTTTTTGTATTCGGTGATCGAGACTAGATCTGAAGTTTTGACACGTATGTTTTGATGAAGTGAGTAAATTTTTTCTAACCTTGAGAGTTTAAGAATTAGCTCTCCATTTTCTTCGATTACTTGCGCCACGACTTACCCTTTCTCCTAATGCTAAAAGAATACCAACTAGCAGCATGAATCCGCTGAGTAGAAAAAGTAATGTATTTGAAGACGACTCAACAGCTTCCGGAGTGAAGGAAGTTGTTACAGGTTCGGCAGGTGTAGAACTAATTTCGGTGGCGGATTGAGTTAAGAAACTGATCTCTCTAGTGACGGGATGACCATCGGCTGAAACCACTCTAAATTTTAGAAAATAATTTCCTGCTGGATACTCTCCATCTCCAACTTTCGCTGAAACTACAGGCCCGGTAATCGTGGCAGTCGAAAGCAGGTAGTTTGTGCCATCCGCACCTTGAAGTTCCAAGGTATTTACAATTTCACCTTTAATTTCGATGAGATCTTGGTCAAAGGTTGCAGATAATTCTGCAGGCATAAATTCAATTGATTGATTATTTGATGGCGTTGAAAATTCAAGAGCTGTGTGCGCATGAACGGATGAAACAGATGCGCTGATGAGTGGAATTGTGACCACTAACAGCGACAAAGTTCTTTGAATTTTAATTTTAAGCCTTTCCGAGCATTAGTTTAACGTCAACCTTTTGGTCGACCTCTAAACCTTCGCCCAAGCGAACCACGTTCTTTATAGGCAGGAGATAGACCCCATCTTTTGGTATGAGCGAAGTTGTAAATTCAGTTTCCCCTATTTCACCAGTGACTGGAATCACTCCCCAGCCATAGGTGAGTTGAGTCGCTCGCTCTTTGATCTTCGCGCATTGATCGACCGGGATTTTGATGAAATAGAAAGGCGCGGGCCCACGCCACTCAAACATTTCTCCACAGAATTCAACGTCACTCATAGCTTGCCTTACCGCTTTACTCGACTTGACCAAACACCGAGCACCACAACGGGAATTGAAGCAAAATAACAGAGCCACCCATAGTTAAGTAATCCGATAATCACTCCAGCGAGGGCACCACCTGCTGCCCCCATCAGGTTCATTGTGAGGTCACTTGTTCCTTGCGAAGAAGGTCGCATTTCATCGCTCACCGACTCTGAAAGTAAGGTTGATCCAGCAATGAGCGTGCAAGACCATCCGATACCAAGGAAGAATAACCCGATACCAAGTTGGATTGCGTTGTCAGCACTGGCTGTTCCAGAGACGACTGTAGAAACAAGCAGTAACGCCACACCGATTTGGATTACACGAACCGCGCCTAATTTGTCAGTGAGGTTTCCAACGACAGGAGAGAAGGCATACATTCCAAGTACGTGGATACTGATAACAAGACCGATAACTTGCAATGTAACATCAACATGCTTCATATGAACAGGTGTCATCACCATTACTGCCACCATAACAAGGTGACCGATTGCAATTGATGAGATTGCAAATAAAGCAACAGGTTCTGATTTGATGTATGCGAATGTCTCTCTAATTGATTTCTTTATCACCGTGCCAGCAGCACGTGCATCTTTATGGGCAGTTAAATAAGGATCAGGGCGAAGAAAAAGAAAGATGACAACAACTGCCAGCCCCAATGTGGTTGCGCTTACGATGTATGGACCGACAAGTGACGGTAATCCGAATCTTTCTGCAATGCGTCCAGATGGCTCCATTAAATTTGGGCCTGCGACAGCGCCAATTGTTGATCCCCACACTACAAGAGAGAGTTGCTTAGCTCTGTTATCAGGTGTTGCTAAATCAATTGCGGCAAACCTTGCTTGATACCCCGACGCTGATGCCGCTCCAACAAGAAAAGAGCCAAGGAGCATGAGATAGATATTTGAAGTACTTCCACCAGTAATTGCTAGAAGAGAACCAATAAGCCCTGTGATGAGTCCGGCAGAGAGTGCCAATCGGCGCCCGCCACGATTGGTGAGTCTGGCAAGCGGAAGCGCCATAGCGGCTGCACCAAGGACAGAGAAAGTTTGTGCCAATCCCGCAAGAGTTTCCGAATCAGTAATCGATGCAACAAGTAACGAACCTGCTGCAACTGTTCCAGCAACACCAACCCCATTAAGAACCTGAGTAGTGATCAGGGTCTTAACGACGCGAGATTGGTGTGCTTTAGTAGCTGTCGGAGATGACATGAACCCATCATAGGGGCGGACTCGCCCAATTCTTGGTTCGACTTGTATACCCTAGGGGGTATGTGATAACTTCATCCATCAAGTTCTTTTACGAAGGGAAAAGCAAATGTGCGCACGAGTTACATGTAATAGTTGCAAGAAAGCTACCTGGGATGGTTGTGGTCAGCATATCGAGGAAGCACTCGCTGGCGTTCCTGAGCAAGATCGTTGCTCCTGCTAAATGAAGAGCAAAGCAGTAGTGCTTAAGAACTCGCATGCACTAGAGGACCAAGAGCAACTTGATGCCGTGATCAAGCGAATGAAGCGCGCACAGGGACAGGTTGCTGCAGTCGTTCGAATGCTCGAAGAGGGTAGAAGCTGTGAAGAGGTTGTTCACCAGATGGCTGCCGTCGGTAAGGCAGTCAATACCGCCGCATTCACTCTTATTTCAGCCAGCTTGAAGGAATGCCTCATTGAAGATGGCAGGGATTTAGATCAAACAACAGAGAAACTACAGAAGCTCTTCTTGAGCTTGGCATAGGGAGAGAAATGAAAAAAGTTTTCGCTGCACTATTTGCATCATCCCTTTTCTTGACGGGTTGTTCATCAACAAGTGCATCAGTAAGTAATCTAGGCGCTACAGAGTTCTTGGAGAAAGCTGCTGCTCAGGATGTTGTCTTAATCGACGTCCGCACACCTGGAGAATTTGCTGAGGGTAATATCGCGAATGCACTAAATATCGATGTACAGTCTTCGTCATTTGATTTACAGATCGCACAACTAGATCCAACAAAGACATACGCGCTTTATTGTCGTAGTGGCAACAGATCTGGTATCGCAGCAGAGAAGATGGCTGATGCGGGATTCACAAGTATTTACAACGCGACAGTTGGATTTACAGATTTAGCGGCAGCCGGAGCACCAACCGCATAATCAAGCAGTATTTGATCAAAAAAGAGCCAATCTAAAGAGATAATCGAGGAAAAGTATGTGCAGTAGAACTACGTGTCGTAAGTGTAGTAAGCCAACGTGGTCAGGATGTGGAAACCACGTCGAGATAGCGCTGAAAGGTGTAGCCAAGAAAGATCGTTGCCAGGGCCATAAAAATGATCCGAAGGAACCTGGATTACTCAGCAGACTCTTCGGTGGAAAGAAGTAGAGATGGCGACAGTAGACCTAAAGAGTAAAGAATTTAATGGAGTAATTGAGAAAGATGGAATCGTTTTAGTAGATTTTTGGGCAGCTTGGTGTGGACCTTGTAAATCATTTGGTCCAATCTTTGAGGCGGCATCAGAGAAGTATCCAGAGATCACATTCGCAAAAGTTGATACCGATGCTGAGCAAGAGATCTCTGCCGCCGCAGGAATCTCATCGATTCCCACGCTAATGATCTTTCGCGACGGAATTCTTCTCTTTAGCCAACCTGGCGCTCTACCAGGGCCAGCACTCGATGACCTCATCTCACAAGTTACCGCTCTAGATATGGATCAGGTGCGAAAAGAAGTTTCCGAGTAGAATTTTTCGATGATCAGCTCAATGAGTTCTAGCGCCCTTGTCGTCATCGATGTGCAAAATGGTGTCGTCTTGCATGCCTGGCAGAAAGAGCAGGTTATAGAACGCATCAATCAGGCGATTGATTCTGCCCGCAGTGCAGGGATACCTGTCATATGGGTTCAACATTCAGAGGAAGAAATGCCAATAGGTTCTGATTTTTGGCAGATCATTCCAGAGTTAGTTCCACAACCAAAAGATGCGCGCATTGATAAAATTCATGGAAGTTCGTTTAAAGAGACAGATCTTGCCGAAATTCTTGCAGAAGAGAATGTGGGACACCTTTACATCACTGGTTCGCAATCGGAGAACTGTGTAAACGCTACAACCGTTGATGCCCTTGAGCGAGGATTCAGAGTTACCTTGATCTCGGATGCTCACACAACCGATGATGAGCGCGTGGTAGCAACCTTTAATGAGAAATTCCTCCAGATGGCAGATTCGCACGCTGGGTTACGGGTTGAATTGCTCGAAAAGACATTACCGCTTTCCTGACATAGGCTTGGTCCATGGCCATTACCGTTGATAAGAAAACAGGGATCCTTGTTGGGATCATCGCCGTTCTCGCTTTAGGAATCGTCTTTCTATTGGCTGGGAATTCTGGCGGGCCGATGGATCATTCCGGTCACGGGTCTTCTAGTAAAGAGGAATCATCTAGTAAATATTCAGCTGATGAAATCATGTTCGCCCAAATGATGATCCCTCACCATGAACAGGCTGTAACCATGTCAGAGCTCGCATTTACCAACACCCCTAACCCTGAAGTCTTGGCACTAGCAACAGCCATTCGTGATGGGCAAGCTCCAGAAATTTCCCAGATGCAAAACTGGATTGGTAATAAGACAGGCCATGATGCAGGTAGTCACAATATGACTATGGGTGGAATGTTGAGTGAAGAAGAACTCGAGACTCTTGCTTCACTAAAGGGCGAAGCATTTGATCAACTCTTCTTGACATCGATGATCGCCCACCATGAAGGTGCACTTGATATGGTCGACATGATTAAGAATTCAACAAACAGTGAAGTATCAACGCTGGCAGCCAACATCGTTAAGAGCCAAAGTGCTGAAATTCAGGCGATGAAAGTGTTACTTAAGTAGTTTCAATGTCGTCGAAAGAGATCACCTCTCATCTAAAAAGTTTTCCGACAAAGCAGTCTCAGGTGCTACTTAAAGTTCGAGATGAGATTTCGAATTTACTCCCAGGTGCTCAGGAGGAGATTAAGTATGGAATTCCCACTTGGACGATCCAGGGAATAAGCGTTATCGGCATAGATGGATTTAGAAAACACAACAGCATATTTCCCTATGGTGGAGATTTAGGAGCCCCGCTTAAAGCAGCGCTCTCCAACTTTGAAAGTACAAAGGGCTCCATTCACTTTGATTTAGATAGAGTTTTTCCAAAAGCGCTATTGAAAAAGATTGTTTCTCGAAAAATTGAGATCATTAATGAATCTTTCCCGAATTCAAAAGGAAAAGTGCTCGAGTTTTATGGCAATGGATTCCTTAAGGCCCAAGGCGTAATGAAGGTCGGACAGCTTCATGGTTATTGGGAGTGGTATCGAAAAGACGGCACCATCATGCGCTCTGGCAATTTCAAGAACGGCCAGAACGTTGGCGAGTGGATCACCTTTGATGGCAATGGCAAGGTCTATAAAGTCACGCAAAGGTAGCCTCGTTCGCCAGAAACCGTAATCTAGATTAAGATAAGGCTTAAGTTATCGGGGTCGGTGTAATTCCGAACCGGCGGTTAAAGTCCGCGACCCGTTGGCATCCAGCTAACGGTGGACTCAGTGTAATTCTGAGACCGATTTCGGCATCTGGTGTGAACGTCTGTTGGCTATTGCATACCCCGATGACTCGCAACACCAAGAGTCGCTTATGAGGGGAGATGTAGATGCAACAAGTTGAACTTATGCAACGTGCTCTCTCCCTGTCAGAAAATGGTCTTGGGCTCACATATCCCAACCCAATTGTTGGAGCAGTCATTGTTGGAGCATCCGGTGAAGTCATAAGCGAAGGTTTTCATCAACGCTTTACTTCACCTCATCACGCAGAAGTCGTTGCAATCAATAGTGCGAAAGCCACGCTGGAGGGCGCGACCATGTATGTCACTTTGGAGCCGTGCAGCCATACAGGAACGACGCCACCGTGCACCTCAGCCATTATTGACTCTGGAATCTCACGTGTTGTCATCGCCAATCGCGATCCACATACAGTGGCATCTGGCGGAATCGAAATACTCATCGATGCTGGAATCGATATCGAAGTTGGTTTGCTCAGCAAAGAAGTTGCCTTTTCAAATCGCAGTTGGCTGCACAAGATTGCAACAGGTAGACCACGAATAATTTGGAAAGTCGCTCTCTCACAGGACGGCAAAATTCTTGAAGGTACTGGGACTCCGTCGTGGGTGAGCTCAGAGGAATCGCGTGCTGATGTACAGATTCTCAGAGCCCAATCTGATGCGATTGTCGTTGGCACTGGTACGGCGCTGGCAGATAACCCACACTTGAATCCGCGAGTTGAATCTGTTGTAAAGAATCCAGATCGAATTGTTATTGGACTTCGAGAGATTCCGAAGACATTTAATCTTCATGACGAAAGCGCGACTACTCACTTTATTCAGGAACGAGATTTAGATAAAGTGATTTCAGAAATTTCAGGATATGGCTATAACCAAGTGCTCCTCGAATGCGGTCCCGAACTAGGAAATGCGTTGATGAGTGCTGGATATATCGATGAACTGATCACTTACATATCACCAGTTAATTTTGAAGCTACCGGAAAAGTCGTATTTGCTGGCGGAGGCCAACTTCCAGAACTTCCCGGTGTTGAGTTCAAAGAAATAGGCAAGAGCGCAATCGGTGCTGATGTTAAATCTCACTACTTTCTCCTTCGAAAGGGCGGGTAGCGATGTTTACAGGACTCATCACTGAAGTGGGAGTAATTTCATCTATTGCTCACGGTCCCGAAAGCGCGGTACTTGAAATCACTGCCCCAAAAACAATCACAAGTGTGGCTATTGGAGATTCAATTGCAGTTAATGGTGTCTGTCTGACAGCAACGTCAGTATCAAATATGGGCTTTACCGCAGATGTCATGGTGCAGACGCTGAAGATGACCTCACTTGGCTCTTATCGCGAGGGCGATCACGTAAATCTTGAACTAGCAGCGACGTTAGAACATCGCATGGGTGGCCATATGGTTCAAGGACATGTTGATGGTGTTGCCACAGTGGCTTCTATTAACGATGGCGAAAAGTGGCAAGAATTCATTGTCGTTATCCCCGAACATCTTTTGAAGTACGTGGTTGCACAAGGCTCGATATGTCTTGAAGGCATCTCACTTACGGTAGGCGCACTCAATGATGCGAAAAGTGAAATCACCGTCTGGCTTATTCCTGAGACTCTGGCAAAGACAAATTTGTCAGCGAAGAAAATAGGTGATCCACTCAACATTGAAGTTGATGTGCTTGCAAAATATGTTGAAAGATTGTTGGAGAAGCGATGAGTAAGCTAATAATTTCGATCCCCGAAGCGATAGAACGTTATGCAAGAGGAGAGTTCCTCATCGTCGTAGATGATCTTGATCGCGAAAATGAGGGAGATCTCATGCTTCTGGCAGATAAAGCAACCACAGAAAAAGTTGCCTTCATGGTCAGATACACAACTGGAATTCTCTGTGTTGCCCTCACACAATCACGTGCACGTGAACTAGCTCTTCCGTTAATGGTCGAAAACAACGAAGATGAGCGCAGAACTGCATTTACCGTCGCTGTTGATTACGCACCTGGAATTACAACAGGGGTCAGTGCAACAGAGCGCGCTCGAACAATCAAGGCATTAAGCGATTTGACCACAACACCTCGAGATCTGATTAGACCGGGCCATATATTTCCACTTGTAGCACATCAGGAAGTTCTACGTGGTCGGCAAGGCCACACCGAAGCAGGAATTGCGCTCTCACACCTAAGCGGAACTTCAGAACACGCGCTTCTCTCTGAAATTGTGAATTTAGATGGATCAATGGCGCGGGGTGAAAGCCTTGAAGCATTTGCTACAGAACATCAGATTCCAATAATTGCTATTGCGGATTTGGCTCGCTATTACAGTGAGAATTTCATAGCCGTTGAGCCAGCACTTTTCGATTTAGAGTGGGCAGAACTTCCTATCGATGGCCAAATGTGGAAGATTGCAACGCATTCGGCCCTGCGCCAACGCGAGCATGTAATTCTTGCGCTCAACCCTGAGATCAAATCCAATCCAACCTACATTCGTATTCACTCAGAGTGCTTTACTGGTGACGTGCTAGGTTCACAGCGATGTGATTGTGGAGATCAACTCGAACTCGCAAAGCAGGCAATTATCGAACAAGGTTCGGGTTATGTCATCTATTTACGCAATCATGAAGGTCGTGGGATTGGCTTATCAGAGAAGCTAAAGGCTTATCGCTTACAGGATGAAGGCCTTGATACCGTTGATGCCAATATCGTGCTAGGTCACCAAGTGGATTCTCGCGAGTGGAGTGATGCAATTGAAATTATCAAGGGGCTCGGATTAAGCGATGTTACGGTGATGACAAATAATCCTGAAAAGATTGCTGCGCTAGTCGATGCCGGTATCGCAACAACAGTGAAGAGCCTTGATATACAGGCGAATGAATTTAATCAAAAGTATCTTGAAACGAAGGCGACCAAACTTGGTCACCAAAGGCTAGGGAGATAGAAATGTCAGGAAATGCCCCAAAGATTGTGCTGCCACAACTGCCACAGGCTCGCGTTGCGATCATCTCTTCAAGTTGGCACCTTGATATCTGTAACGATCTCGTTGCCGGCGCGAAGCGCGCATTGCAGGTCGCTGGAATTACAGATGTGAGAACTACATACGTACCTGGCTCATTTGAAATTCCACTCGCCGCACAGTTTGCCTTTGAAGAAGGATTTGACGCAGTTGTTGCCCTAGGGCTCGTTCTTGAAGGCCAGACACCGCACTTTGATTATGTCTGCCAAGGTGTAACCCAGGGAGTTCTCGATGTGTCGCTGAAATTTAGCCGACCAATTGGCTTCGGAGTTTTGATGTGTAACACCCTTGAGCAAGCAATCGCGCGATGTGGGAGACCTGATAGCACTGAGGATAAAGGATTTGATAGTGCGGTTGCAGTGATCAAGCTCTTAGAGCTCAATAAGGACTAGTATTAGCCGAAATTCGTGGAGGTTAGATTTCGATGAGCTTGTCTAAAGATGCTAATTGGTGGCGTCAGGCCGCGGTGTATCAGATCTATCCACGTAGCTTTAAAGACTCAAATGGCGATGGAATCGGCGATCTCAAAGGAATTACTTCACAGGTAAATTATTTAAAATCACTCTCACTTGATGCTGTGTGGTTAAGCCCTTTCTATCCATCGGCGTTGGCAGATGGTGGGTACGATGTTGATGACTATCGAAATGTAGATCCTAAACTCGGGACGTTGGAAGATTTTGATGAAATGCTCTCAGCTCTTCACAACGTTGGAATACGTGTCTTTGTAGATATTGTTCCAAACCACTCATCTAATCGTCATCAGTGGTTTATCGATGCCCTCAACTCTGATCCCGGATCACCAGAGCGCGCGCGTTATATTTTTAGGGATGGAAAAGGAAAGAATGGAGAACTACCTCCATCAGATTGGCCATCACACTTTGCTCCTTCTGCTTGGACTCGCATCACTGAAAAAGATGGTAAACCCGGCCAGTGGTACTGCCACCTTTTTGCTCCAGAACAACCAGATCTGAACTGGGACAACCCCGAGGTAGAAGCAGATTTCATTAAGACTCTGCGCTTCTGGGCAGATCGTGGAGTGGATGGCTTCCGCGTAGATGTTGCTCATGCAATGAAGAAAGATCTCACTGAACCACTTCGCAGTCAACCAACGCTCGGGTATGAGAACCCACAACTTGATGGCAAAGGTGTTCTTTTTGATCGAACAGAGCTATTTGAAGTTTATAAAGAGTGGCGCAAGGTCTTTAATGAGTATGACCCACCACGAGTAGCAGTTGCAGAGGCTAATGTACCGATTGAAAGAATGCCGCTCTATGCAAGTGAGAAAACACTTGGCCAAGCTTTTAACTTCGCATTTCTTGATGCCAAATTTGATCCAGTTGATTACAAAGATACTGTGCAGAAGTCACTTGAAATTGCAGATAAAAATCGCTCTTCATCAACATGGGTGCTCTCTAACCATGACAAAATTCGTCATGCCACTCGATATGGTTTACATCCTGTCGTTAATGAAAAGAAATGGCTTTTAGCGGATGGGCTTACACATCCGCTCGATCGTGAAGTTGGCACACGTTCAGCTCTTGCAGCAACAATGTTTATTCTCGCTCTTCCTGGTTGCACATATATGTATCAAGGAGAAGAGTTAGGTCTCCACGAAGTTACTGATATTCCTCATGATCAAATTCAAGATCCAGCATATGTCGGACATGGGTTTAAAGAAAAAGGTAGAGACGGTTGTCGAGTTCCTTTACCTTGGCAGTCATCAGGGACATCTTTTGGATTTGGTTCGGGTGGTGCACATTTACCACAGCCACAGTGGTTTGCTGATGTCAGCGTGGAAAAGCAGGATGGCGTCGAAGGGTCTCCCCTTGAGATCTATCGAAAAGCGTTAGCGCTACGTAAAAAATTACAAGGTGAAGAGTTAGTGATGTGGCATGAAACAAAGAATAAAGAAATCCTGCACTTTTCTCGTCCAGGAGGATGGAATTGCATGATCAACTTCCGTGCGCACTCTCATGTTTTTGAGGCTAAAGAGATCCTTCATTCTTCAGCCCCATTCGATGGCTTTGTACTGCCTGCAGCAACGACCGTGTGGTTTCGAGTCAGCTAATGGCAGCACAAAATATCGCGATCGTTACGGGTGCAAGCAGCGGTATCGGGGCTGCAACTGTGCGAGCGTTGGCTGATTCTGGATTTGATGTGATTGCATGTGCGCGAAGAGTTTATCGCCTTGAATCACTGGCAAAAGAAAATAGCGCGATAACAGCGCATCATCTAGATATTACTGATCAGGCAAGTGTGGACCAACTTGTTCTTGATTGCGCAGAGCACAACGTGAGAGTCCTGATCAACTGTGCAGGTGGAGCCTTTGATGCCTCTTCGGTTTTAGATTCAGATCCAGAAATCTGGCGAAAAACATATGATCTCAATGTTGTTGGCACCGTCAGAATGGTCAAAGCCTTTGCACCTCTGATGCAAGATCAGGGCCACATTGTGATTATCTCATCAACTGCTGGACATGCTGCCTATGAAAATGGCGGAAGCTATGTTGCTGCTAAGCATGGCGAGACAGCCCTTGCTCGCACTCTGCGCCTTGAACTCAATGGATTACCGATTCGAGTTACTGAAATCGCACCAGGTATGGTCAAGACTGAAGAGTTTGCAAAGGTGCGATTCAGCGGTGATGTCGCGCGTGCGGCAAAAGTGTATGAGGGTGTTGAATCACCACTGACAGCAGAGGATGTGGCAGAAGCAATTAGATGGAGTGTGATGTTGCCAGAGCACTTCAATATTGATTCGATGGTGATACGACCTGTAGCTCAAGCAGCACAGCATAAAGTTCATCGCACGCTTTAATTATTTGTTACGAGATAACAACCCGATACTTACTCAACGTTGGATCTGTTGCGTATGCGATTCGCACCCCTGCATCTTTAGATTGCCTTAACCCGGTCACAATCTGGTGGGTAAGAATTTCTCCTGGCGCAACAACTGCAACACCTGGGGGATAAGGGGCAATCAGATCAGCACTTATTCGACCGATTGCCTCACGTTCTGAAACCATCTCAGTTGTCGCAAAGTAAGCCTCACGCATTGATATCTTCACTTGTGGAACCACCGACCAACTGAGTGCGGTGGCGCTAGGGCGAGAAGTTCCCTGCAATCGCTGTGTAATCTCGATAACTATCTGCGCAAGCTGGTCGAAAACTTCTGCAGAATCAGCCAGTGTGGCAAGGAATACGACAGTGTCGCTATCTGCCATCTCGACTCTGACTCCATGCTCGCCTAGGGCATTCTCAAGATCAATTCCAGAGATACCTAATTGGTTAGCGCGAAGAACAACTTTTGTGGGATCAAATCTTCCTTGCGGAAAGTCAGAGGCGGTAAGAAAGATAGGGAGTGAAAACTCTTTCTGAACAATTTCTTTAAACCGAGTTACATTTTTTAGCAACTCACTTAAGAGGTGCGTCCCTTGAGTTTGTAAGAGTGCACGCACAGCATCGATAGAGGCAAGAGGTGCACCTGCAGGTGAAGTTGTATGCGTAGTTTCAAAACTTTGTTCGAGTCGATCCGCGCTTAAGAATCTAGTCCGTGCAAGGAGAAGAGCGGAAGCGCTATATCCAGGTAACGCTTTGTGAACACTTGTCACCAGTGCATCAGCACCCATCTGCAGCGCATGTGCTGGCAAGTCTGAGTGAAAACCAAAGTGGGCACCCCATGCCGCGTCGATGATTACAGGAATTGATTGTGCATGAGCTGCAGTAACTAGTGATCGAATATCAGAGAGCGTTCCGAGATAACCAGGTTCTGTGAGCAAAAGTGCAATTGGTTTTTGAGGAAGTACTCGCTCAAATTCAGAAAGTGGTATTCCAGTCGGAACACCCGTCACAGAATCAATTTCAGGAGTGAGCCACAATGGCTCAAGACCAGCAAGTACTAGCGCGCTTAAAACTGATCGATGTGCGGTACGACTGAGCGCCACTCTGTCGCCAGGTTTTCCTAGGGCGAGAATGACCGCCTGATTGGCATGTGTTGAACCCCCGGTTGAGAAACGAGCAAAGTCAGCGCCCCAAAACTCGGCAGCGAGCCCTTCTGCTTTTATTAGAACTTTATTTGTTAGCTTAATTTCATCTAAGCCACCATAGAGTGGAATATCTAGGTCTACGAGTGAACCAAGTCCTGAATCTAAGCGAGCTGCTTTCTGTTTATGACCTGGGATCGTAAATGGCAGATGGTTGCTTTCAAAGTATGTGAGATAGGCATCCAAAAGAGGCGCAATGTTTCGAAGATCACCTGTACTCATGCCGCCAAGCCTAACTTCTCGGCCTGCCTGATTTATCCAAGGCTCTATGATTAAGCCATGACTTCAAGCCTTCAAGCACAGGATCATCTCCCGCAATCGCGCCATATTGTTACTGCGATTCCAGGTCCCAAATCTGCAGAGGCCATTGCCCGTCGCAAGGAGGCAGTTTCTGGTGGCCTCGGTATGGCATTTCCAGCGGTTATCACTCGAGCAGATGGTGCCATTATGGAAGATCTCGATGGCAACCGCATTATTGATCTTGGTTCAGGTATCGGTGTTGTCACTGTAGGAAACTCACACCCTCGCGTGGTATCGCGTGTACAAGAAGCCGTTCAAGCATTTACGCACACTAACTTTACGACAGCGCCTTACCTTGGCTACATAGAAGTATGTGAAGCTCTCAATGACTTAACCCCTGGAAAATTTAAGAAGAAATCAGTTCTGCAGAATTCTGGAGCTGAGGCAGTTGAAAACGCAATTAAGATCGCCCGCCATTACACAAAGCGCCAAGCAATCGTTGTCTTTGAACACGCTTATCACGGACGTACTAACCTCACGATGGCGTTGACTGCAAAGAACATGCCATACAAAGAGGGATTTGGTCCCTTTGCTAACGAGATTTATCGCATGCCAATGCCATATGCATATCGCTGGAACGGTGATGCTTCGACTATGGCGGAAGATGCACTTGAAGATGTAATGCATAAGATTGAGAAAGAAATTGGAGCAAATAACGTTGCTGCGATCATTATTGAACCAATCCAAGGCGAAGGTGGATTTATTGTTCCGCCAAAAGGTTTCTTACCTGGCTTAAGTAAGTACGCAACTCAACATGGAATTGTCTTTATCGCTGATGAAGTTCAGACTGGTTTTGCTCGCACAGGAAATTACTTTGCCGTTGAAGATGAAGGTGTTGAGCCTGACATGATCGTGACCGCAAAAGGAATTGCGGGCGGCCTTCCACTCGCAGCAGTAACCGCACGTTCAGAAATTATGGATTCTTCACACGTTGGCGGCCTTGGTGGAACCTATGGAGGAAATCCAATTGCATGTGCTGCAGCACTAGGTGCGATGGAAGCAATCCGCGAAGAAAAACTTGTCGAACGTGCAGGTGAAATTGGTGCAATCCTTCATTCAGCGCTGACTGCAATGGCTGCAAAGTATCCAGTCATCGGTGATGTACGTGGACGTGGTGCTATGCAGGCTATCGAAATTGTGATGGCCGGAAGTAAAGAACCGAATCCCGCTGCAATGGCCAGCGTGATTAAGTATTGCCAACAGCAAGGCGTTCTCATCTTGACGGCTGGAACGTACGGCAATGTGATTCGATTCTTGCCTCCTTTGGTGATCAGCGACGAGCTGCTCAAAGAAGCGCTCGCCACTCTTGATCAGGCATTTGCAGCACTTTAAATCACCCCCGCATCACCCCTAAATCGCTCACCCTGCCCTTTCCTCACCCCCTGATTTAGGTCACCCTTAGGTGTGGCTAAGGCAAAGAGCGTGGGTGATGGCTCTGGTTCAACAATCCTCGACGGGGTGACCCTTTCTAGAACTCTCCCACCTCTGCTCCCAGCCAATTTCTTATCTCGATCTGCTCTCGTTGATTCATTCACTTTTGAAGCACCGGGTACCACTTTGATAGTCGGGCCTATTGGATACGGAAAGACTTCACTAGCAACAGAGATTGCTCAACGAAATCCCGGACGTACTTTTTGGTACACGATGGTTGATGAGGATTCACCTGCACAATTTAACTCACATGTTATTCAGTCGGTAAGAAATGTGATTCCAGGTTTTGCACCATGGTTTAACAATCAAATTCAGATTGAACCCATGGAATTAATTGTGAAGTTTAGTAACGAACTGACAACTCACAAGAAGGGCTACATCTTTATTGTCGATAACCGTCGCACAAAGGAGGCGCAAGATTTTGCGGTGGCAGCGCAGATGATTAGATCTCTACCGCGCAACTTGCATCTCGTTCAGATCCGTAGGAACGCTCCTGGTTCTCCTGTGGATGAAATGGCCCCGACTGGTAGCTTTCAAACGATTGGACCGTCAGAACTGAGATTCACCGCAAACGAAGTTCAACAGATTCTTGCAATTAATGGTTTATCAGTAGAATCCGATGCGACAAATGAGATTATAGAGAGTGCTCAAGGTTGGCCAGCGGCGGTGCAGTTGATTGCGCGTGGGCTATCCAAAGGAATGCAATTTGACACCTCTGCTGAAGAAATTTCTTCTTCGATAGAACCGCTCAGGCTCATCGTTGAGGAAGTCGTGCGGGGGCTCACTAAGGAAGAGAAAAACCAATTAGTTCCGCTCTCGGCTGTGATTGAGTTTACAAGTGAGTTAGCGCAGAAGATTTTGGGAAAGAATTTCTCACAGCATAATCTCGATTCTTGGGCATTTGAAGGATCTCTACTTTCAAAAAGTTCACTAGATGAGCCTATTTACAAAATTCATAGTCTCATTAGAGAAGTGCTTTATTTAGATCTTACAAAAGATAGAATTTCATTGCAGAAGGCCCATCATTCAGCCTCTGAATATTTTGAATCAATTCTAAATCCAACACTTGCTATGGAGCATGCATTTTTCTCCCAAGACTTTCAACGCTTCGAACAACTTTTCCGTAGTGGAGCTCGAATTTATTCGTTAACTGGTCGAGGAAAAGAATTACTTCGGTGGGCACGATATGCTGGTGATGAATCAATTGAAGGCCAAATCAAGCGACAGACTGTAGAAGTTGCAGGACATTTGGCAAATTTAGATTATCTCCGTGTCGAAGCTCTCCTCGATTCCATGCGACTGCAGTCGCGCGGGACTCAACTCGAGCAGTTTATCGACCGATACGCTTCACTCATTGAAATAGCAGTTGATTTCACCTTCGCTCGTTTTGAAAATCTGGTTTGTAATGTCGAAAATGCAGTGAAAAATGATGAGTTAGCGAAAGATTTAGATCATACTGACGAACTCTATGCTTTGAGAAGACTCGCAAGCTACCGATTTCTCATTGATGATCTTGAAGCGCTAGAAGAAATCAATCTTAAAGCTAGAGACCTTTTGGCAAAAAGGTTTAGCCAGGCTGGGCATATCCATCAATTAGCGATTAGTTCTATGACTGCATTTTTACAGGGCTATTATATAAATGCTCAGGGTGCAGCAAAAATGGCAATATCACTTTCAGAAAAGATGGGATTGGCTTCTTACCACTATCCCCTCGACGTTCTATACGTCAATGCTCGATGTATTTACGAGTTTGCCCAACACGAGAAGGCGCTTGAGGAATTTCAGCAGTTATCTGAAAAGGCAGCGCTATATCAACAATGGACGTGGCATTTGTTCGCTCTCTCCTATATTGCCAGCGATAATGCGATTAGAGGCAATATTGAATTAGCCCTTGATTCAATCCGGCGGTGCCGCGAAAAAATTACGCTAATTGAAGCCGAGAATAATCTAACGTCAATTGTTGATAGATCAGAGTTATTTGTCCGTTTGATGGCCAAAGATGTTGATCGAATGAAAATTCTTGTCACCACAGCGCTACCTGGCCGTCTTGTTGAAAATGCTCGATTGCATATCTTGGATCTCGAAGATAAACCTTGGAAGGATGAAAATTTATCATTTATGCCAGAGAGAAATCCACGGGAGAAGCTCTACAAGCTCATCACTGACGCGCATTTAGCAATCGATGAGCCCGAAATCTGCAATGCAATTGTGAAAGAGGCCTTGAAATTAGGATCAGAGGTGGGCGCAAAGGAAACTTTCTTGCGAGAGTCCATTCTCTTCCCAAGCTATATAAGAATTTCAGTTGAGTCACCAACTTTTTACAACGAAGAGATAGCGCGAGGGGCGATGGATAGAATGCAAGAACTCAAGAAGCTAAGTTCACATGTGCCAGAGCTAACAAAGCGTGAGATCGAAATCGTGAGGCACCTTGATTCAGGTAAACCCATCACATCAATCGGTGCCACGCTTCACATCTCACACAATACGATGAAGACGCACCTAAAAAATATTTATCGCAAACTTTCCGCCGAAGGTCGCAACCAGGCTGTCGAAAAGGCGAAATCTCTCGGTCTTATCTAATTGCTAAGGTTATCGTGAGTCATGGGATACTTGGCTCATGGCTGATGAAATCGATGGCGTCGAGAATTTTGATGATGACCTCGATCTCACACTTTATGCCGATCCACGAGAGTTATTATCTGAGGTACTCACACAGCTCAATGAAATAATTGAGATTGGGTTGCGCGTTAATGGAGTTTTTCATTTAGCGCTTACAGGTGGAACCTTAGGAACAGATCTCACCAGCGCTTTAGTGAAAAACTGGAATTCTCACCCGGGTACTTTCTCTGGGCTTCATATTTGGTGGAGCGATGAGCGATTTGTTGATTCTGACAGTAGTGAAAGAAATTGTGCACCTGTTATCCAATCACTGACAAATTCTGAGATTCAGGTTCACGTAGTCAAGTCCAGTGATGAAGTAGCAACTGTTGAGGAAGCAGTAGCCGAGTATACAAAGGCACTTGATGACACATTTATGGATCTCACGATTCTCGGGCTTGGTCCCGACGGTCACGTTGCATCACTCTTTCCCGGTGCGGCACAGATAGATAATCTCGAGAAAGTAATTGCGATTACGGATTCGCCAAAACCGCCATCTCTTCGCGCATCGTTCACTCTAACTATGATCAATGCATCCACACTTGTATGGGTGATCGCGGCTGGGGCTAGCAAGGCTGATGCCGTAACGAAAATTATTGAAGGCGATCTATCGATACCCGCAAGTTACATTCGGGCAGTTGATCACACACGTCTGATTGTTGATACCGATGCGCTTTTCACTGAGTAAGAAGACCAAATAACTAGATTAGACTGTACGGGTAGCGACGAAGAGAGGTTCGAGGATATGAGTCAGAACGCTAACTTTGGAATGATTGGCCTTGGCAAAATGGGTGCCAACATCGTTCGCCGCCTCTCTCGCCACTCCATCACATCTGCTGTTTATGATGTGAATGCTGAAGCGGTTGCAACATTGGCTGCCGAAGGTGCAATCGGTGCTACAGATATGGCGGACCTCGCAGCAAAATTGACCACACCACGCACGGTGTGGATTATGGTTCCAGCGTCAGTGACAGATTCAACAATTGCTGCAATGGCAGCGCACTTGGAAAAAGGCGACACAATCATTGATGGTGGAAATAGTTACTACAAAAATGATCTCAAGAATGCAGCGCACTTAGCGGAAAAAGGAATCAATTTCGTCGATATTGGAACATCCGGTGGCGTTTATGGACTCGAGCGCGGATATTCATTGATGATTGGAGGGGATGCAAAGGTTGTCGCATCCCTTGATCCGATCTTCAAAGCTCTCTGTCCAGGTGTTGAATCAGCAGAGCGCACTCCAGGGCGTACCGGGCAACCGTCACAATCTGAGTACGGCTACCTTCATTGTGGCCCAGTGGGTGCTGGACACTTTGTAAAGATGATTCATAACGGAATTGAATACGGAATGATGGCAGCTTTCGCAGAAGGCCTTGCAATCTTTGATGCCGCAGATGAGATGACGCCAGCGTACGATTTAGATATCCCAGCAATTACCGAAGTGTGGCGTCGCGGATCAGTTGTGGCGTCATGGTTGCTAGACCTGACGGCGCAAGCACTTGTGGAATCAGAAGAGCTCACCGAATACTCAACTCAAGTCAGTGATAGCGGTGAAGGTCGTTGGACAGTACAGGCTGCGATTGAAGCTGGAATCCCAGCTCATGTGTTAAGTGCATCTTTGTATTCACGCTTTGCATCGAGAAATAATGATGAGTTTGCAAATCGAGTATTAAGTGCAATGCGATACAAATTTGGTGGGCATAACGAAAAGCCTAATAACGAACCCACGAAGGCCTAACAAGTGAAGGCTGATGCTTTAGTTCTCTTTGGCGCGACCGGAGATTTGGCCAAGAAGAAGTTATTTCCTGCCCTCTATGACCTCCAAGAACTTAATGAACTTGATGTTCGCATCTTCGGGGTGGCATCTTCTAAGTGGTCCCAAGAAGTTTTTTGCGAGAATGTTGAGACAGCCATTCGCGCCCGTAAACCAGATGCAGATGAGAAGGTGCTAGGCAAGCTTCTGAGCGAGATGCAGCTTCTCGTAGGTGATTACGAAGACCCAGAGACCTTCGTAAGGCTGGCCGAACTCATTAAAGATTTTAAGTTGCCAGTGATTTATCTAGCGATTGCCCCAGAACACTTTGCAAAAATTGCACAAGGCTTGTCAAAGGTTGGAATTACGAAGAAGGCGCGAGTGGTTGTTGAAAAACCTTTCGGTCGAGATCTTGAATCTGCTATCGCCCTGGATCGCGAACTCAAGCAAGTTCTGCCTGAGGATCAGATTTATCGAATCGATCATTATTTAGGTAAGGAGGCGGTGGAAGATCTCTTGGTATTCCGTTTTGCGAATACTCTCTTTGAGCCTGTCTGGAATCGAAACTATGTTTCAAATATTCAGATCACTATGGCGGAAAACTTCGGTATCGAAGGCCGTGGAAAGTTCTACGACGGAGTTGGCGCAACCAGGGATGTTTTGCAGAACCACTTGCTGCAAGTGCTGACGATGCTCACAATGGAGCCGCCGATCAGTATAGGTTCAGAGGATATGCAGAACGAGAAGATCAAAGTGCTCTCGGCAGTCCGTGATATCAAAAGCGATGATGTAATCCGCGGGCAATACGTTGGTTATCTTGAAGAAGATGGCGTGGCCGAAAACTCTGACACTGAGACTTTCGTTGCGATGAAAATTTTCATAGATAATTGGCGTTGGGCTGGTGTTCCTATCTATATGCGCACAGGCAAGAAGATGCCTGAGACAGTTCTTGAGGTACTTGTTGAATTTAAAAAGCCACCTCGCGAACTCTTTGGGCGCGGTAATCCGAATGCGGTGCGCTTTCGACTTGGGGCAAAAGATGGCGTTGATATCTCACTTCTTGCGAAGAAACCTGGCACCAAACTCACCACCGAAGAGATTGATCTGACGGTAGAGTTTTTTGCAGAATTCGGGGATCGTCAAGGACCTTACGAGCGATTACTGCGCGCTGCGATGCTCGGTGATCACTTCCGATTTACTCGTATTGATGCCGTTCTACAATCTTGGAAAATTCTTGAAGATATATTGAAATCACCAACTCGGGTGCACCCATACTTTGAAGGAACATGGGGCCCAGATGAGGCGCAAGAGATGGTCCCGGGTGGTTGGAATCCGGTAGGTACACAAGTTGAAGACTGAAAAACTTGGTCCAGGATTTAATCGCCTCTTCGGTGCAAGTGCCATCAGCAATCTTGCCGACGGCTTGCTCGCTGTTGCAGCACCCCTTTTAGCAATTACTCTGACAAAAAACCCTGTTCTCATCTCCATGCTCAGCGCGCTTGTTATGTTGCCATGGCTTCTCTTTGCAATTCCGATTGGCCTTGTCGTTGACCGCGTCGACAAGAGGCTCCTCGTCACAATTACTAACGTGCTTCGCTTTGTAATCGCTGGACTCTTAGCCCTTGCCATCTCCACCGATTTTGTAACTATTTACTGGCTACTCCTAGCCGCATTCCTGATCGGAATTTGTGAGGTGGCAACGGATACTGCAGCACAATCGCTGATCCCAGTGATTTTAGAGAAGAAGCATTTTGAGCGCGCAAATTCACGACTTAATATCGCGGAGACCGTCATCCAAAACTTCATTGGCGGTCCATTAAGTGGGTTTTTATACGCGACAGCCGTGGTTCTTCCATTTGTTCTCAATAGCGCTGGCTTTCTGATTGCCGCGATTTTCGTTTTTCTTATACCCGCACACCTCATTAAGGAATCAAGAAGTGAGCCGCAGGAAACTGCCGAAAAAAAGAGTTTTATCGAAGACATTAAGTTCGGACTGAAATACTTATGGAGTGATCTCGATCTACGTGGACTTGTCACAATCACTACATCATTGGGTTTCTTTTACTCACTTTCCATGTCAACCATGATTCTCTTCATCACAGAGGTATTAGGGCTACAGGCCAAGTTTTTTGGGGTCTTGATGGCTGGTGCTGGATCAGGTGCCATCATTGGCGCGCTTGTCACTCCCAAGATTTCAAAGAAATTTGGTCGCGGGAAAGTTTTAGCTTTCGCCATCTTCATGTCATCGATCACCGTTTTGATGCAAGCGGTATCACCTAACTATTGGGTATTTGGTGTTATTGGATTTGTCACCTCATTTTTTATCACCAACTGGAACATTCTGCTGATGTCGTGCTATCAAGTTCTAATTCCGACAGAGCTCTATGGTCGTATACACGGAGCAAGGCGCACCTTTGTCTGGGGCGTCATGCCTCTGGGTGCATTCCTTGGTGGAGTCATCGCCCAAGCAGGATTACGTCTACCGTTATTGGTAGGAGGTGGCGTCACCACACTTATCTCATTAGCATCTATAAGGTTTATCAATCGTATCGGTGAGTCAACAAGCCAAGGAGATCACGATGAAAGTCTCCAAGAGTAAAAGTACAACAAAGACTAAAAGTACATCTATGACTAAAAGTAAATTGGGTGCTTCGTATTGGAAGCTCTGGAGCGCAACAGGAATTTCAAATCTTGGCGATGGAATAGTCGCAGTTGCATATCCATGGCTGGCATCGGCGGTCACGCGCTCACCGCTACTAATTGCCTTGTCTGTCGTAGTTTCACGATTGCCATGGCTAGTTTTTACTCTCCATGCAGGCGTGCTAACAGATCGCTTTAACCGCAAGCGCATTATTGTCGCGATGGATATCGCCAGAGGCTTACTGACACTGGTAGTCGGTGCCTTTGTTTACCTCGAGCGCGAAAGCCTGCCCGCCTTAATTGAATTGTCATCGATTACGGATCTTGAAACGAATTACACCCTCTATTCCGTTATTTTGATTACCGCATTTCTCTTCGGTTCAGCTGAGGTGCTGCGCGATAACACCGCCCAGACCTTGATGCCAGCAATAGTAGAAGAGAAGGATTTAGAAAAGGCTAATGGCCGCATGTGGTCTGCAGAGTCATTAGCTAACTCATTTATCGGCCCCCCACTTGGAAGTCTGATTATCTCGGTGGCAATATTTCTTCCATTTTTTGTCGATGCGGCAACCTTTTTTGTCGCAGCGGCTCTGATCGCAACGATGAAACCCACAGTGAAAAGTTTTAAGCCAGAGCAGAAGAGTGGGCCAATGAATTTTCGCGCTGAGATTAAAGAGGGATTCAGCTGGTTGTGGCGCCACGAACTTTTAAGACCGATGGCAATTATTTTGGGCTTGCTCAATGGAATTGCCGGAATATCTGGAGCAATTTTTATTCTCTTTGCTCAAGAAGTTCTCAAGACATCCGTCTTCATCTTTGCAATTCTTGGTACTGCAGCCGCAGTCGGGGGAATCATCGGCGGTCTTCTTGGACCTAAAGTGTCAGAGAAAATTGGTAGAGGGCGATCACTTGCACTGGCACTCTTTGTTATGCCATTGATGACTCTGCTCGTTGGATTCTCTTCACTGTGGTATTTGGCATGGATCTTTATCGCCATCGAAACATTTACAGCGGTCTTATGGAATGTTGTCACTGTTTCACTACGCCAGTCTTTGATTCCTTCTCACCTGCTTGGTCGAGTCAATAGCGTCTATCGATTCTTTGCGTGGGGGACTATTCCAATCGGTACATTGCTTGGCGGTGCCCTTGTGGCAATTCTGCAATCAAGTCTCGGTCGCGAGATGGCCTTCAGATCTGTCTACTTCATCGGGGCGACCTTGGGCTTTGGACTTTTTCTCTACGCAATTCGCGTACTCACCACAGAGAAGATCGACGCTGCTCGGGCGTCAGCTTCCCACTCATAGATCACCCTCACCAGGAGATTTCCAGGGTAATCCTGCGGAAATTGTGCCCTAATCGTTACCTGCGCCAATTGCCTTATTTATGCACCTACGGCAGACTTTCCCCACCCAAAGATGGCTGTGAGGCAGGTCGACTCTTCACATCTATCTTACTTACCCCTCTAGGAGGAAAAATGAAGTTAAACCGCCTCGCGAGCGTAGCAATTGCTACCGCCGCAACGGCTGGTCTTGCTGTCGGTCTGCTTAGCCCAGCTAGTGCAGCCCCAAAGACCACAGTACAAATCGTACAAAGTAACGCTCTCACTGGCTTAAATCCAAGTGTCTCGTCACAGAATCTAACGTTTAACGTAGACGTTGATTACCTCGAGCAGATCGGATTTACTTATTACAACAACAAGGCAACACTTGTAGATAACACTGCATTTGGTACCTACAAAGTTGTAAGCCAGAAGCCTTACAAGGTTCAGTACACAGTGAATAAGGGTCGTCTCTGGTCAGATGGAACAACCATCAACGGAATCGATCTTCTTCTTTCACACGTAACTGCAGCTGGAACATATTCACAGATTGCAGGCCTTGGCGATCCATCTGATTCAGAGGTCTCACCAGCATTTGATTCACTCGGATACGGTGGACTCTACGAGCAGTTCGTAGTTGGTCTTCCAATCTTGTCGAAAGACAAAATGTCAGTAACAGTTGAGTACAGCGCTAAGGTCCCAGATTGGCGTTTGCTAGCACCTGGACCATTCCCAGTGCATGCACTTATGCTCATGGCAGAGGGAAAGAAGAAGCTTGGGACAGTTGCAGAGAACAATGCAGCTCGCGAGCGCTTCTACAAGGCATTTGATACCTATGACACTGCAAGCCTCAAGAAGATGGGCGCAATCTGGTCAAAGGATTACAACGTCAACCAGGTAAATGCTTCAACCAACCCACTTCTTCTTGTTGGTAACGGTCCATTTAAGATTCAGTCTGCTGTTGCCAATGGCGCAGTAACAATGGTTCGTAACCCGTCATACAACTCAGGACCTAAGGTCAAGGCGCTACAGCGCGTTGTCTTCAAGGTTATTGGTGATGGAACAGCTGCCGCACAGGCACTTAAGAACGGTGAAGTTGATGTCTACGCCGGTCAGCCAACTGCAGATGCTGTCGCTCAACTTAAGGCAATGGCACCAGCGGTAAAGGTAATCGGTGGAGACCAGGCTATTTATGAGCACCTCGATCTTCGTGTTGGTACTGCCTACGGAACAGATGAACCTGCATACAACGGTCCATTCGCTGGAGACTCACAGAAGGCAAAGGATCTACGTACAGCCTTCCTTCTTGCTTACCCACGTGAAGAGATCATGGCCAAGATCATCAAGCCAATCAACCCAACAGCACAGTTGATGAACTCATTGATGGTCTTTAACTCAGAGCCTAGCTATAAGGACATTATTGCTAAGTCAGGAGTTTCAAAGTTCACACAAGGTACACAAGCATCACGTACTGCAGCAGCTCTTGCATTGGTGAAGAAGCACTACCCAGATGCAGCAGCTGGTAGCGGATCTGTAAAGATTGCACTTCTTTACGGAACACCAACCAACTCACGCCGCGTTTCTCAGGCAGCCCTAGCAAAGGCTGAATGGGCAAAGGCAGGATTTGATGTTGATGTCACACCTAACGCTGCATGGAGCCGCAACCTCCAAAGCTCTAAATACGATGCTGCATTCTTTGCTTGGGTAAAGAGCGCTGCATTGCAATCAGGAAACGTTGGAACATACGAGACTCAGGCTAACTACCAGGGCTACTCCAATCCAGTGATCGATAAGATCTACAAGGAACTTGGAGCCGCACCAAAGACACCTGCACAGATTGCAGATGCCTTTACAAAAGTTGATGCAGAGTTGATCAAGGATGCGGTTACGCTTCCAGTCTTCCAGCATCCAGCAGCTAACGGTGTAAACGCAAAGTTGCAAGGCGTTGCACCATCACCATTCTCTCCAAACCTCATTTGGAACCTATGGGATTGGTCATTCACCAACTAATTCTCTAATGGGAATATGTGTGTGAATAAGTAGTAGAGAAAGAGTGGCATCCGGAGAGATCCGGATGCCACTCTTTCGTACTCTTTCAGATATGATTTAGACGTTATTTCCTCTAAAGTTGTATTTAAAAAATTGGCTAAAGAAGGGTATGTAATTACATGTTTGCTTACATTTCACGTCGTCTCGGCGTGCTTGTAGTTATCCTCTTCGGCTCCAGTTTTATCCTGTACAACCTTGCAGCCGTCTCAGGTGATCCGCTAGAAGAGCTTCGCCTCAGTAGAGAGCCAAATGTGGAACAACGTATTTTGGCCCTGACTCGAGAGCTTAACTTGGATGTTCCGCCACCTCTTCGCTACTTTCTCTGGTTACGTGGAGTTCTAGGTTTATTTATCGGTAACCCTGATTTTGGACTCACTCGCACATCACAACCTGTTATCAATGAGGTTTTACTTGCTCTTCCGGTGACGATCCGCCTGGTAACGGCTGCGACAATTATTGCGATTATCCTCGGTATTACTATCGGTATCGTCACAGCGCTTCGTCAATATTCACGCTTTGACTATGCGATGACATTTGTGTCTTTTTTATTCTTCTCGCTCCCTATCTTCTGGGTCGCAGTCTTGCTCAAGGAATATCTCGCCATCCAATTCAACACATTTCTGAGCGAGCCAAGAATTAGTATGCAGTGGCTCGTCGGGTTAAGTGTGGCCAGTGGTGTCTTCTGGTCTGCCATTATTAGCGGTTCCCGTAAACGAGTTTTGATGATCTTTGGTGGGGTTGCTGTTGCAAACTTTGCATTCCTCTCTCTCTTGAGCGCACTTGAGTGGTTTGCAAATCCATCACTCGGCCCTGTCGTCATCGGACTACTCTCAATTGGTGTTGCATTCGGAGTTACACAGCTTTCCACCGGTATCTCAAATAAGGCTGCGCTGCATTCATCACTAGCGATGGCAGCCCTTGCGGTGATTCTTTACTATCCAATCCAGTGGCTTTTCGAGCAAGATGGCAAGATCATCATCTATCCACTCATGATCATCACACTTTTTATTGTTGCAGGGACTGTCCCACTTAGATTCTCCAAGATTGATCGTGGACCAATAATTAGAACATCGATGATCTCAGCCTTCATCATGGGGCTCTTGATTGTGATTGATCAGTTAATGCAGACCTGGAAGCCATATATGGAATCTGATGCTGTCTATTTCAGACCGATTCCAACTATCGGACAGGTTAATGCTCTTTTAGAGCCAGGTGATTTCTGGATGAGTTTGCTCGATGCGCTCGTTCATATGTTCTTGCCTACCCTGGCACTTCTGCTGATCTCATTTGCAGGATACGTCCGCTTTTCTCGTGGAACGTTGCTGGAGGTCCTCAATCAGGATTACATCCGCACCGCACGCGCCAAGGGGCTCACAGAGCGCACAGTGATTATGCGCCATGCTTTCCGTAACACAATGATTCCTCTTGCAACAATTATGGTCGTTGATTTTGCTGGCATCATCGGTGGTGCGATTATTACTGAGCGAATCTTTGGATGGATTGGAATGGGTACTCTCTTTAATACGGCAATTAACTCAATGGATCTCAATCTCTTGATGGGTGTATTCCTACTTACTGGCTTCTTGGCCGTATCTGCAAACCTTGTGGCAGATCTACTGTACTCAGCACTAGATCCGCGAATTCGCGCTGGCGCGGGAGGTAAGTAATGTTGAAGCGAAAGAAGAATCAGGAAGTTTTAGCGACTTCAGGCGAGCAGGCAATCATGAATAAGGAGACTGAAGGTCTGAGCCAGAGCCAGATAGTTCTTCGCCGGTTCTTGCGCCACAAGGCTGCAATGACATCAGTATTTGTAATCTTTTTCTTAGTTGTCTTCGTATTTACTGCCCTAGATAACAAGATCGGCCCAATCAAAATTCCTGGATGGTGGAAATACGGATATGAAGACATCCAAGAGTTACGACTTGAGGGTTGCCCTGAGGGAATTGTCGGTTGCCCAACTCTTGATCTGGTACCACCATTTATTGATGGAACAGGCGTGGGTCTTGGCCCACACCCATTCGGCCAAGACAGCATCGGTAAAGACTACTTCTCGATGGTGATGCGCGGTGCTCAGCGTTCACTTTATGTGATGACGGTTATCGGGTTTTTAGCCGGGCTTATTGGAATCACAATTGGCGCTATATCTGGATACTTCCGTGGTTGGATCGATGCAGTTCTCATGCGTTTGACCGACTTCATCATCACCATCCCAACCATCATCATTGGATCAGTTGTCGGTTACCACTTCGGAAATCTGGGAGTCGGATTCCTTGCCCTATATCTAGGACTCTTTGCGTGGACGGGCTTATCACGACTTGTTCGTGGTGAATTTTTGAAGCTTCGTGAACTTGAATTTGTTGATGCTGCCCGTGTTGCAGGAGCCAGTGATCTCAGAATAATTTTCAAGCACATTCTTCCGAATGCAGTAGGTGTAATCATTGTTTCGATAACTCTTTTGATGTCTGGAGCGATCTTGCTCGAGACTGCACTTTCATTCTTGGGCTTTGGTGTCGTCGCACCAGATGTCTCACTTGGCTCTCTGATCAGCGAGTATCAAGATTCATTTACCACTCGCCCTTGGCTTTTCTGGTGGCCAGGAATTTTAATTATCACCATCGCACTCTCGATTAACTTTATCGGAGATGGTTTGCGCGATGCATTCGATCCTCGCCAGCGTCGGCGCCTGACGAAGAAAGATAAAGAGAATGCAAAGTCTCAGGCCAGAATCGCAGCAGCAAATGAATAAAGTACATTTACGCGAGGGTGATCAAGCAAGTGGCGATACCCAAGAGCGCCAGAGTCGACGCTCCACCTCGATTAAAGTCAGTTCTAGAATCGCAACCGGTCAGATTCTTGCTAATGAAATTATCGCGTCTGATTCTGGCAATGGCGACGGCAACGCCAGAATGAGTACGGGGAGATTCACCGGCTCTTATGTTGAGCGGATCTGGCAAGTTCATTCCTCGCAATTCGCTGGAATGGATATTTCGAGTGTGGTACCGGCCAGGAGCCTGCGCAGCCCAAGCGTAGATTTTCTCTCCATCTACTTGGATATACATAGAGTATTGAGCGCTAATTTCTTGGACTCGATCCCAACCGAAAGTTATCTCACGCAGTGGATTAGTGATGGTAATTCCTTCATCGAAGAAAGTAACCTTGGGGCGAATGAAGCCCAAATGAAAGAGATAAGAGATCAAGAGGGCCCAGCTAATCGTCGTTGCAATACCGCGATAACTTTCACTGAAGAAACTTTGCGCAGCAATTCCCGCGCAGAGGATGTAGATAGCACCGGCGAAGAAGTAGCTACTTCTCGGACGATAAATCTCAGAATTACTCATACAAGTAGTCTCTCACGAAAGGTTATGCGATGAGCGAGCCAGTACTAAAAGTTAAAGACTTCACGGTTGAATTTTGGGTAGATGGCACATGGTATCCAGCTGCCGTCAAGATGAATTTTGAAGTAAACCCAGGCCAGGTACTCGCAATTGTTGGTGAATCTGGTTCAGGTAAATCAACGACAGCAATGGGTCTCATGAGCCTTCTTGCAAGTAATGCCCGCATGTATGGAAGCGTCAAAGTCAAAGGGCAAGAGATGCTGGGGGCTAAGGGAGCAACTCTTCGTCAGTTTCGTGGAAAAGAAGTTGCTTACATTTTTCAAGAGCCAATGACTGCCCTCAACCCTGTCTACACAATCGGTTTCCAGATTATTGAAACGCTTCGTACCCACTTTGATATGGGTCCTAAAGAGGCACGCGCACGGGCGCTTGAACTTATTACAATGGTGGAAATTCCAGATCCAGCGATCTCAATCGATAAATATCCGCACCAGTTATCAGGCGGACAGCGACAGCGTGCGATGATCGCACAAGCACTTGCCTGCGACCCAGGACTCTTGGTTGCAGATGAACCAACAACAGCACTTGACGTAACAGTTCAGGCTGAAGTTTTGGACTTGATGCGTAACCTTAAAGATAGGCTCAACTCAGCGATCTTGCTGATCACCCACGATATGGGCGTTGTCGCCGATATGGCAGATGAGATTCTTGTAATGAAAGATGGCCTCACCGTTGAACATGGATCAGCCGATCAGATCTTTAACCGTCCAGCACATCCGTATACACAGCAATTATTGGCTGCTGTTCCAAAACTTGGTACAACCGCGCGACGAGCACTCCCTTACAATGAGAATGCAAAACCTGCACCAGTGCTTAAGTTAGAGAACGTCACCATCGCCTATCCAAAGCGTGGACGTATCCCTGAATTTGTGGCGGCAAAGAGCGTGAACCTTGAAATCTATCCAGGTGAGATCCTTGGCCTGGTGGGTGAATCAGGTTCTGGAAAGACCACAATCGGTCGCGCTGCAATTGGTCTGATTCCAATCAAAGAGGGCAAGCTTGAGATCGTTGGTAAAGATATTAGCCGCGCTAAATCCAAGGAACTTTCTAAAATTCGTCGCCATACGGGAATCGTCTTTCAAGATCCTGCATCATCACTTAATCCACGCCTTCCAATCGGTGAATCAATCGGTGAGCCGTTGTATTTGGCAGGGGAGGCCAAGGGTGAGGTTCTTGCCCATCGCGTTGAAGATCTACTTGATCAAGTGGAACTTCCACGCAGTTACCGCAACCGATACCCACATGAACTTTCAGGTGGTCAGCGCCAGCGCGTAGGAATTGCTCGAGCGCTAGCACTTGCGCCAGATCTGTTAATCGCCGATGAACCTACATCAGCACTTGATGTTTCTGTTCAGGCCCGTTTCTTGGACCTCTTGCAAGAACTTCAAGGCAAGCTCAACTTTGCTTGTCTCTTCATCTCACACGATTTAGCTGTCGTTGACATCTTGGCTCACCGAATTGCTGTGATGCAAAATGGCGAACTCGTTGAAGTGGGCGATCGCGATCAGATCTTGCAGCATCCAAAGAGTGAGTACACGCGTCGTCTAATTGCAGCAGTTCCGGTGCCAGATCCTTCCGAACAGCGAATTCGCCGCGAAGCTCGCCTTGCCGCTAAATAATTTTGCCTGCTAAATAACTAATCTCGCGCCTGTCCAGAAAGGTGCTTGTAGCGTCCCATAAACTCAGCCTTCATTTCTGGATAATTTCCAGCAATAAGCGCTGCTCGCATCTGATCCACAAGGCGGACGATAAATCTTTCGTTATGAATTGTGGCAAGGGTCGCCGCGTTGATCTCTTTACCTCGAAATAAGTGATGCACATAAGCCTTGGTGTAATGCGTGCAGGTGTAGCAATCGCACTCTGCATCAATGGGTTCAAAGGCCCTGCGGTTGGCGGCGTTAGATAAGTTGTAACGCCCCTCCATCGTGTAGACCGCCGATGTGCGGGCAATGCGCGAAGCCAGAACGCAGTCAAAGGTATCGATGCCGTTATCGACGCCGATGAAAAGGTCTTCGGGGGCTCCGATGCCGAGCAAGTGTCGTGGCTTTTCGACGGGCAATATCTCATTCATCCAGGTCAGAATTGTTCCCAGCGTTTTCTTATCGAGTGCGCCCCCTAATCCGAAACCATCAAAGGCGATGGGATTCTCGGGATCACTTGATCGAAGGGCCGCCATATCCGTTGCAGCCTTTTTACGCAGATCTTCGTACTGTGCGCCTTGAATTACCCCATAAAGAGCCTGATACGGCTTCTCAGAGCGTTCTAACGTTAATTTCTGGTGCTCATCAAGGCAACGAATTCCCCATGCCCGTGTGCGTTCTAGCGCCTTCTCTTGGTATTTACGGGTGTTATGCAAGGTGGTGCATTCATCAAAGGCGAAGATGATGTCAGCCCCGATCTGATGCTGCACACGCATTGAAATCTCGGGGGTAAAGCGGTGCATGCTTCCATCGATATGGGATTTAAAGGTGACACCGTCATCATCGACATGGGCTAGGCGTTCTTTATTTCCTGCCACGACCTCATCGGATCTAAAGGTCTGGACATCCATCGCCAGAACCTTTTTAAATCCAACGCCGAGTGAGAGGACTTGAAAGCCTCCGCTATCGGTGAAGGTGGGACCGGGCCAATTCATAAAGCGCGAGAGACCGCCGGCATCATCAATGATGTCCGAGCCGGGCTGCAAGTACAGGTGATAGGCATTGGAGAGAAGTGCCTGGGCACCGAGTTCTTTCATTGTCTCGGGTAACACTGCTTTTACAGTTGCCTTGGTGCCCACTGGAATAAATGCAGGTGTTGCAACTTCACCATGAGGTGTTGAAATTGTCCCAGCGCGGGCTAAAGAATTTTCTAGCCCGTGGGTAATCTCAAAGGAAAAACCGTTACCAGATGGCAACGCGTTGATCCTCATCTAACCAGAGCGCATCGCTTTTTGTGATGCCAAAGGTTGTATAGAAGGCAGGGATATTGCGAACGATCTGGTTGCAACGAAATTCCGCCGGTGAGTGCGGATCTGTTGCGATGCGTCGACGCATTTCTTCTGGTCGGACTTTGCCGCGCCAGGCTTGCGCCCATGCCAGAAAGAGGCGTTGATAGCCATTCATTCCATCAATAACTGGAGACTCTTTTCCATCAAGTGCGATTTCATAGGCTTTGAGAGCAATGGATAGTCCACCAAGATCGCCAATATTTTCACCCACAGTAAGTGCGCCATTGACTGTGATGTCAGGGGTCTCTTCTGGAACAAGTGCGTTGTACTGTGCGATCAAAACATTAGCCCGCTTTTCGAATTCGGCGCGATCGATATCAACCCACCAATCGACCATATTTCCATCACCATCGAATTTAGAGCCTTGATCATCAAAGCCGTGGCCGATCTCGTGGCCAATCACTGCGCCAATAGCACCATAATTTGCAGCATCATCAACATCAAGACCGAAGAACGGTGGCTGCAAGATTGCTGCCGGAAATACGATCTCATTGCCGAGTGGGTTGTAATAAGCGTTAACTGTCTGTGGCGTCATATGCCATTCGTCGCGATCTACTGGCTTACCGATCTTGGCTAGGGCAAAGTCGCGTTCGAATTTTGTCACTCGGGCGAGGTTTCCAAAGAGATCATCTGCTGTAATTTCAAGGGCAGAGTAATCACGCCACTTATCTGGATATCCAATCTTGGGACGGAATTTTTCCAGTTTTGCAATCGCCTTGGTCTTTGTTTCCTGGCTCATCCATGCCAGGTCATTGATACTGCGACGGTATGCCTCAATGAGGTTTGCAACTAGGCCTTCCATGCGCGCTTTGGCAGCAGGTGGGAAATGGCGCTCGACATAGATCTTGCCGATTGCTTCCCCTAGACTGCCTTCCACAAGTGCGACACCGCGCTTCCAACGTTCGCGCAACTGAGGGGTGCCAGACAGGGTAGTTCCGTAGAAGGCAAAATTTTGGTCAACAATTTCGCTGCTCAAATACGATGCGCTGCCAGAGATCACATGCCAAGAAAGCCAGGACTTCCAGGCTGACTTCATGGCGTCATCACTATCAAAGGCAGCGACAAGTGGTGAGATTCCTTCGAAAAATGAAGGCTGGCCAATGACTACCTGATCAAAAGCGATGGCAGGAACTTCACCTGCCTTAATCCAGAGCGGCCAATTCAGTGCAGGGGAGAGCTCCTGCAATTGCGCCCCAGTCATCTTGTTATAGGTAAGACTGGCATCGCGGTTTCGAACTTGGTCCCAGTGGAGTGCAGCGATTTTGGTCTCGAGTTCAAAGACTTCGCGAGCTTTGGTCGCACCATCTGCAATTCCAAGTAAGGAAAACATTTTCTCAATATGTTCCACAAAAGCAACACGGATGTTTTCATACTGTTCTTCCTTGTAGTAACTCTCATCAGGAAGTGAGAGCCCGCCTTGGTGGATGTACAAAATATTTGCAGAAGAATCCATCATGTCGGGATAGATTGCGCTATCGGTGATGCCGCTGGTGCCACGGGCTTCAAGCCATGACATGGTCGATATGAAATCATCCAAGGAATCAATCGCATCGACTTTTGCCAGATCGGATGAAATAGGTGATCCGCCTAATTTTTCGATCTGTGCCTCGTCCATAAATGATGCGTATAGGTTTGTGATCTTTTCTGCCTCAGGGCTACCAGATGCGCTCTCGATGATGGCGCGGACTTGCGCCTCGGCCTCATTGCGCAAAACCATGAAAGCGCCATCCGTTGCGCGATCTTCTGGGATGACACTTTCTTTGAGCCATTTGCCGTTGAAGTGGCGGAAGAGGTCATCTTCCAAACGCACGGTCGGGTCGATAGATGAGGTGTCGATTCCGCTCTTGAGCTCTGACATGTTCGCTAGTTCTCCCTGAATCTAAGTAGTTGAAAATTCAACTGTAGGCCTATCATTGGCCTATGGCACGAGAAAACGCTACCCCACCCCGTTGGTTAAACCCAACAGAGATGGCTGCTTGGCGCCGGTACATTGTTGCAAGTCGCCGCCTGCTTGAAGCCCTTGATGCCGACTTAGCCGATCACGAACTTTCAATGCCTGACTATGAGATTTTGGCCCAACTCAGCGATGCCCCCAACCGCAGAATGCGGATGAGCGAATTGGCCGATGTGGCGATGCTTTCGCGCTCGCGATTATCACATCGTATGAAGGTGATGGAGAAGGCCGGGTGGGTTCGTCGCGAAGCCTGCCCTGAAGATAAGCGAGGATTTTTTGCTGTGATGACCCCTAAAGGATGGAAGGCCATTGAAGCAGCGGCCCCTGATCATGTCGACAGTGTTCGCCATAGGTTTGTAGATTTGTTAAGTAAAGATGATCAACAAGTTCTCGCTGAAATTTTTTCGCGCGTTGAAAGTGAACTTAGAAAATATCCAGTTGATTAAATAAAAAACCCCCGACCAGATGGTCGGGGGTTTTTTATAAGTAATAAATTACTTTGCTGCTGCCTTCTTGCGACGGCGCTT
>JNSL01000007.1_pt1 | contig 55867 bp, 59 predicted proteins | sample 210691 | NCBI WGS metagenome assembly JNSL01 (sample SAMN02808685, study PRJNA238866) | freshwater metagenome | biome: fresh water; feature: freshwater reservoir; material: water; isolation source: water column of the freshwater reservoir Embalse de Amadorio in Spain | place: Spain: Valencia ...
CGTGGAACGAACTGAGTTAGACCGAAAGAAGGTCGCGCGCACCAGTGTCTGATGATGGGTGACGCAGCTTGCTCATTGCACGTGCTTCGATTTGACGAATACGTTCGCGAGTGAGGTTGAAGTGTTCGCCTACTTCTTCAAGTGTGCGACCTTCGCTGCTTCCATCGAGACCGAAGCGCAAGCGTAGAATTTCACGTTCGCGTTCGTCGAGCGGTGCAAGTAGGCGCTGAATATCTTCAGGCAGCAATGCAGTTGCAGCAGTTTCGAATGGTGATTCTGCTGAACGATCTTCTACAACGTCACCAAGTTCGGCATCGCCGTCTTCACGAAGTGGTTCAGACAATGAGAGTGGCTCTGCGGCAAAACGAAGTGCCTCTGTGACTTTGTCTTCTGGCATTTCAACTTCTTTTGAAAGTTCAGCCAGCGTGGCAGGACGACCGTATTTCAACTCGAGACGAGAGCGAGCCTTTTGCAAACGAGCGAGTGTGTCGCCTGCGTGGACCGGGAGACGAATGGTGCGGCCGGTGTTTGCGATACCGCGTGTGATGGCCTGACGGATCCACCATGTTGCATACGTAGAGAATTTGAAACCTTTGCGCCAGTCGAATTTTTCAACTGCGTGCATGAGGCCAAGGTTGCCTTCTTGGATGAGGTCGAGAAGGGGAAGACCAGATGCTTGGTACTTCTTTGCGATAGATACAACGAGACGAAGGTTTGACTGAACGAATGCGCGCTCTGCGACTTCACCATCGCGAATTGCTTTGCGAAGTTCGCGGCGCTTTGTAGCTGTAAGAGTTTTGGCTTTTGCCATTTCTTCGCCGGCTTCTTTGCCTGCTTCGATGGCTTTTGCAAGACGAACTTCGTCGTCTTTGGTGAGCAATGTGTACTGACCGATGTCTGTGAGGTAGAGCCTGACGAGGTCCTCTTCGTCGCGGTCGATACGATCCTTTGCCACTCTGCACCTCACCTAACGGGAATCTTCAGCCACTCGGATAGTGGTGAATAAAGGCAGGATACCGACACAGGAAGGGACCCCCACAGCCCGACCAAGAACATTTGGAATAGTTCTGGCAGAGTATGTGGAATGGCTGAAAACACGACCCAAAATGACGAATCTGGCGAGATTGAGTTGTCGATTGTGACGATGACCTTTGATGCGGCAGATATGGGGTCCCTTGTCGCTGTCTTGTCGAAATACATCGTTTTGACACGGATGGAACCGGGCTGTCGCAATGTGGACATGATTGTGTCTGATACGCGCCCAAATCGAATCTTGATTATTGAAAAATGGGATTCACCAGAAACGCAACGCACTCATTTTGATGGAAAAATCATGGTGGAAATGGCACAGTCATGCGGTGGCATCCTCACACAAGCGCCCGACATTGATATGTGGCAATCAATGAGTGCGCACGACCTGACGTAGCACTACGGAAGTTTGATTATTGCTTCGTGTTCAATCGAGGTAACAACGATGTTGCCCACAATGAAGTGAAGATCGAGCACTACGCGTTCTCCACCTGCATTGAAGCGATCAACAATCGCTGATTCAATACGACACATTGCGCCAGCGTGTACCAGCTCATGATGTCGAATAATGCTGCGAGTGTGCACCCAGCTTTCAGTTGCAATCTGTGTATGGACTACGTCGTTTGCAAGTGTGGGCCACACAGCCGGGTGAACAAGATTGTGTTCACGATAGATAGGCAAGTCTTCTCCGGCTAACAAACCTCTGTCTGTGCCGTGTTCACCTTCCAAGGTGTATTCCACCGTACGCAGTGCGTGGCCAGTGCGTATGGCGGTAGCTGTTGGAGAACTTTTAAATACTTCAAATACAACGCGGGGTTGTTCTGGTTCAGAGGTGATTGCGTGGATAAACACGCTGTCGTCTTTTACGAGTGGTTCGCACAACACAGTGTCTTGGTCGAACACAGGTTTGCGAAATCGAACTTCACCGCCACCATTTTCTAACCACGAAGTACCCCATGCAGCGACAACTGGGTGAGTGAGGTACGCATAGGTGGTGACGCCGGCAACTAGCGCGCGAGGAAAACCCGCGGCACGCGCGCCCTCATCTGTATGAATAGGGTTGCGGCGATGTTCAGGCAGGTTTTGTGCTGTCACTGTCCAGGGCGTGGGCAAAGCATTGTTCACGCGTTCAGTCTTTCACCTTTGTCAGAGGGGGAGTTACTGGCCTGACGCATCTATCGCTTCACCCGTGATTATGGTGGGCATATGTCTAATCCACTTCTTACCGACAAGGCCATGGGCCTTGGCAACTTGAACAAACCAGCAGACCAATGGGCACCTCCTACTGGTCAAGCACCAATGACCGATGGTCCCGTATCTCGATGGGACGGCGGCATCATGACGGTGTCCGGTACTGCATCAGCAACCATGGTGTTGTTGGTGTTGCTTTTGGCATCGGCCACTGCAACATGGTTGAGCATTGATGCACCATTGCCTGGAGATGTTGTTCAACTTCCAATGGGTTGGGTCATCGGCGGTTTTATCGTTGGCATTATTGCGGTGTTAGTTGGCTCCTTTAAGCCGCACCTTGCTCGCATTGCTGCACCTATTTATGCGTTAGCAGAAGGTGTTGTTCTTGGTGCCATTAGCCGTGCGTACTCAGAGGCATACGACGGCATCGTGCTACAGGCCGTGGGCGCAACCCTCGGTGTGTTTGTAGTGATGTTGTATCTCTATCGCAGCAAAGTCATCAAAGTGAATGATCGTTTCCGCCGCAACATCATGGGCGCCATGATGGGCCTTATGGCGTTCTACCTTGTGTCGTTCGTTCTGGGAATGTTTGGCAGCATGCCGTCGTTCATTAGTAACGCAAGCCCAATGGGAATTCTGTTCAGCGTTTTTGTTGCCGGTCTTGCTGCAATGAACTTGGCACTTGACTTCGACATGATCGAAAAGGGTGTTGCAAACAAATTGCCAGCACATATGGAATGGTTCTGTGCACTTGGCCTGACCGTGACATTGGTGTGGTTGTACCTAGAGATTTTGCGCTTGTTGTCTAAATTGCGCGAACGCTAAAAACTACGCGTCAAGCGAATTCAAAAACGTAAAGAGAGCCTCGTTGAATGCAGCGGGGCTCTCTTGCTGTACCCAGTGACCTGTATTCGGAATTACCGAACCACCTTTGAAATTCGGCAACGTTTGCGACATGTATTCGATAGCGGTGGGATTGAGCAGATTTACTGGATCGTGTTCACCAGTAATGAAATAGGTAGGCATTGCTAGTTGGTCCACGGGTATGCGATGAGTGTTCTCGTAGTTGGTATTCATATTGCGGTACCAACTCACTGGGCCAAAGAATCCTGAATATGAAAACTCATGTACGTACGTGTCGAATTCTTCTTGTGTAAGCCATGACCAAGGAAGTGGCGGTGGGGAAGCGCGACCGGTGAGGAACGTAGTGTCTGCCATTGCGGGCAGTTCAGATGTGGTGAAAAATAATGGGTCACTGACGGCGGCGCTTGATGCACCCCACAACACTTTTGCCATGGTGTCTGCAACATCACGATCAAGTTCCTGCTCGGCTTCATTCGGACGTTGGAAATACAAGATGTAGAAGTACCTATCGCCGTAGCGCGCTTGCATGAGGTCAATCGGTGCCATTGGCCAGTTAGTGAATGGCACACTTGCCGCAACGCCAGCACGTACGCGATCGGGGTGAAGCCGACACAGATCCCACAGCAGCAATGCACCCCAGTCGTGACCTACATAGATGGCTTTGTCGTGCCCAGCTTGTTCGGCAAGCCCGAGAAGGTCTGCGGCCAGATGTGCAGTGCCGTACGCATCCACATTGCGTGGCGCACTGCTGTGGCCATAACCCCGCTGATCGGGTGCGATGACATGATACCCAGCCTCTGCAAGGGGAATCATTTGGTGACGCCAACTATGGGCCGTCTCGGGAAACCCGTGGGCCAAGACAATGAGTGGCGCGCCCACGTCGCCACTTTCGTTAACTACGAGTTCCACTCCGTTGACTGACGCAGTGCGTTGACGTACGGAATATGGCATGAGTAATTACGCGGAGAGCGTAAGAGTGTTGGCACTGAGTGCGGACAGTTCATCCCATGTGAATGAATCTGCGTTCCAGATCTTTTCAAACACATGGTCAGAAGCATCGTTGAACCCATGACGATTTCTAAAGTTGTACAAAGCGGCCTGCTTCTTGACTTCAATATTCATTCGTGTGATGCGACCCAGAATGTATGTATCCCATGCGGCGGCTTGTGGAAGCGAGAGTTCAGCATCTAACGGTGCGTTCTCGAAGCCGCCACGAAGACGATCGCGAGCTCGCAACATTGAACGTGCCATTGCAAGTGTTGTTGCAAGTTCACTCTGTTGACGTGGACGACGTGTGTCTTCCAGTGCGCCAGAGAGAGGACGAATAGAAATCAGCGAATCAGTCACTTCAACATCGATACGTGTGAGAGGCGATGTTTCATCGACAGCAATCTCAATATTGATATCTGTAAGACCTAATTGTTCTGCAACGAGAGTTGCGATACGTGCGATGTATGCACTGTCGAACGAAACAAAACTAAAGGTCTCTGGCGTGACCGTAATGGCCATGTCAGTTCTTTGCTGCGGCTTGCTTTTCGCGAATCTGAGCCTTGCGCTCTTCAAGTGCTTGCAGTCCGAGATCAGCGATGTGCTCATTCTCGTCTGAAGTGAAGCCAGCAAGTTCACGGAAACGACGTGCGATGCCGAGACTTGATTCGTCGCTGTCGCTGCGGCTTCCGCCGTAGGAGAACATTTTGTCGACGATGCTCTGGAATTCAAGTGCTTTCTTGCGACGCTCAGGATCATTCTCTGTCACTTTGCGCAGCCAGTCGCTTCCCATTTTCACGTGGGTTACTTCGTCGGCAAGCATCCAGTCTTCGCAGAACTCTAAGTATGGGTCGCCGGCCATTTCGCCGAATTCCTTCATTGAGGTGAAAACGTCGATTGCCAAACCTTCGAGTGCGCGGTTCACGCCGGCAAGTCGAAGTACTGGGTCATTTGAACATGCAGCCTGGAAAAGCACAGTGTTTTCTGCGTATTGGCCAACATCGCTGCCCATCCAATCGCCCAACTTCAAACTGATTTCCACGTGGCGTGCTTCGTCCCATGCTTGGCGAGCCATGTCGAGCTTGAGACCAAATGGTGCTTCTTCACCTGTGGTGAAGTCCCAACATGTGCGTCCTGCGCCTTCGAGAGCTTGAATTTCACCAACAAAGATGCCGTGCATGAGTGAACGCGCTGCATCACTTGCGTCTGCACGCGCTGGTGTGAGTCGGTTCGATGAGCGGCGTGATTGATCTGCATTTGCAGGTACTGCACTTCGCGCATCGGACATGCGGTCTGCTTGTGTGATTTGGTTGAACCGCTCGTCGCGTGCCAACTCTTCAACTGGCATGAATTTTTTCATGACATTGCTCCTTGTGGTGCTGGTGTGTTGATTCCGATGCTTCCAGGACCGGCGATACCGCCGGCCTCGAGCATGATCTTTTCGAGCTTGGCTTGGTGTGCTGCTGCTCGATCGACTTCTTCTGGTGTTTCAAGGAGAGACTGAATCAGCATTTCTCCTTCACGCCAGTCATCAAATTCGTCTTGCAAGATGAATTTGATGGATCGAATTGTTGGCATGTCTGTGATCTCGCTGGTGTTATTCAGGTGATACGTGTATGCAGAGATGAAGTGAGGAATGAAGACGCGATAGACACCAACGAGTTTTTCGATGGTGAGTTCTGGAGCTTCTGGCTCGGTCATTGCTTCGATGAAACGCACCATTGCATCGTTTGCAGGAAGTGTGAGGCGCTCAGGATTCATTTCGCGAAGTTCAGGGAGACGCTTGTGCCATAACTCTGCGTGCCATGCGTGCTTGTAGCAATGAGTACCAAGACGCATTTTGATGTCGAGTTCGGGAACGGTGGCGATCCATCCGCCTAATGCTTCAAACAGTTTCATTTCGGCCCACTTGTAGTGGCCAACACGACGCGCTGTTTCTTCGACGCTAAAACTGCCAGGCAATTCGCGACGGTCCCACGGGGCAAACGGTGCTCGAGGCTTCTGTGGATTAGCCATGTCATTTCCCCTTTCGACTTGGGCAAACCATTGGCTTGCTAGGCGATATAGAGAATCCTAACCCTCTAGGGCTGGGAAAACGAGACGCAGGTCACAGGTTTCGTCGTGCTGTGGGGCGCTGTGCAAGGAGGTCCTCGCTGAGGGGTGCCCCGGTGACTTCATCAGTCCAATAGGTATCGGCGTCGAGCCGGGCGAGGGCTGTGTCCACATCGGCCAGATCTTGTTCGATGGCATCAAGGTCGAGTGGGCTCTCATGTGGGTTCACGCTTTTATCGTAGGCGACCGCGCGCTTGTAGCGTCAATGGAATGAGTTTCCCATTCCCACCCCTTGATGGTTCCGCCGAAAAGAACCAGAAGTTCCCCGCAGCTCCTCCGATGGGCATCGACCCAGAGAAGCGTTACACCGCCACCATGGAAACAAGCATGGGCACGCTGGTGATTGCACTCGACGCAGCACGTGCGCCAAAGACCGTGAACAGCTTTGTGTATCTCGCTGCGTACCACTATTACGACGGCATTATTTTCCACCGCATCATCAATGGATTCGTATGTCAAGGTGGCGACCCAACCGGCACAGGTACTGGTGGACCCGGATATCGATTTGATGACGAATTGCCAAAGGCTGGTCAATATCAAATCGGTTCACTTGCAATGGCAAATGCCGGACCAAATACAAACGGTTCACAGTTCTTCCTCATTAGTGGTCCAAGCGGTGTGGGATTGCCACCTGCGTATTCATTGTTCGGACAAGTTGTAAAGGGTCTCGACGTTGTTGAGGCAATGCAAAATGTTCCGACTGGTCGTGGCGATCGCCCACTGACCGATGTGGTGATTAACAGTGTCACCATCACTGTCGCCGACTGAAATAAATAGCGATGCTGCACGACGCATTGCGTTAGCAGCACAAGGCTTTGCCACGCCTCGACCAACGGGGCGAATTGACAGGCGTCATTTGCGCCGCGTGATGGATGCAGTTGGTCTGATTCAGATTGACAGTGTGAACGTTCTTGTGCGCAGTCAAGAGATGCCGTTGTTTTCGCGTCTTGGAAATCATCCGCGTACGTTGATCCCTGACGCCACAGATGCTGGCGAATTGTTTGAGTACTGGTGTCACGAGGCAAGTCATTTGCCTGTGTCTATGTATCCGCTTTTGCAATGGAGAATGGAAGAAGCTCGCAAGGGATCTATGTGGCCTGGTCTACAACGCATTGCGAAATCTAAACCACAGTTAGTGAATGAGATTCGCGATCGTATTTACAACGACGGACCACTTGTTGCGGGTGATGTTCGCACACGAAAGGGTCCGAAGGGTTCATGGTGGGATTGGGACGACGGCAAAGCGATTCTTGAGTATCTCTTTTGGACAGGAGAGATCACTGCCCGACGACGTGGCAATGATTTTGCACGTGTGTATCACGCACCAAGTGATGTATTGCCATCTGAAATTTTGAATGCGCCTATTCCGACTGAAACAGAAGCACGAAAACAGTTATTGCTGTTGGCTGCTCGAAGTATGGGTGTTGCAACTGCTTCAGACCTGATTGATTACCATCGCCAGAAGGGAGCCATAGCCAGACCATTGCTAAAAGAGCTTGTTTCTACTGGAGAATTGGAACAAGTGACAGTGTCGGGTTGGCGTGATATCGCGTACATGATTCCGGGAACAAAACAGCCGCGAGACATACACGTGCGTGCATTGGTATCGCCGTTTGATTCTTTAGTGTGGTGTCGTCCGCGTATTGAACGAGTATTTGATTTTCATTATCGAATAGAGATTTACGTGCCCGCTCCAAAACGCATTTACGGTTATTACGTACTGCCGTTTGTTCTGGGCGACAAAATTGTGGCTCGAGTGGATTTGAAAGCAGATAGGCAGAACAGTTGTTTGCTTGTGCAAGGTGCTTTTAGTGAAGAGGGTGTTGACCATGCGCATGTGGCACGAGAGTTACTGCTTGAGTTACAAGAGATGGCAACTTGGCTTGGGCTTGCCAATATTCAGATAGGTGACAACGGGGACCTTGTTATGCGGTTGGCGCGACTTCATCGGAAGTCGTAACTGGTGCACCATACGTTTCGCCGTCCACTGACGTTGCCCAGCGAATAGTTGTTGCAATGAGTGACCCGATTGGTTTTACGATTGCGCGTTCAGTGAGCGGCAACCACGGAAGACGTAGGTCTGCGCGGGCCCAAGTGGGCAGAATGGCGATAGCTGCTGCTGCAATAAGTGAGTATGGAATGCGAGCAGCAATTTCGAGTGGAGGTTCAATGAGCAAATACTTTGCTGCATCTCGTGACTCTGCGGTACTGCGTAACTCGGGTCGGTATTGCGCAATCTGATCACGTAAGCCGCGCAGCGATGTTGGGGGAGCAGGCACTCCGAGTTTGCGCGCTATGACCGCCATGTCCGCAACGTACTGATCACATCCGGCTGCATCGAGTGGGTGTGCTCCGTATGTTTGGTGCGCGCGCAGAAAACTATCTACTTCAGCAATGTGAACCCATCGCAAAAGATGCGGATCAGAAGCGGAGTATGCGCGACCATCAGATGCCACACCCGAAACGCGAGAGTGGACAGCGCGCACACGGTCAACAGCCTGTTGAGCTACCTCTGCGGGTGCGAATGATGTTGCTGCTACGAAGTCTGCTGTTCGTTGCAATCGGCCCCATGGGTCATTGCGGTAATCAGAATGTTGTGCCACGCCGGCCATTGCGAGAGGGTGCAGTGACTGGAACAGGATTGCTCGCATGCCACCTATAAACATGGAGGCATCTGAATGCACCGTGATAAGCGGGCTTGATTCGGGAAACCATCTTTCGCCCGGAGCCAGCATGACGGCGGCTCGCTTGGCGTCGGCGTCGTCACCAATGACCCTGTCGCGTAATGCATTAGCGATGGCAAGCCGAATGGACTCGATCGCTTCAGTAACTGGGGCGGGGAACGTTGCCACGTTCCTATCGTGCCATTGGAAATGGCGAACCACACGGCGAATGCGTCACAGTCTTGCCCACTACGCTTCAGATGTGCCCGATGAATCTGTGACCAATACTGAATCAACCCGTCGTATGCCACCCTGGGTGCCACGAGCTGTGGTCATTTTCTGGGCTGGTTTTATCGGAACCTTGGTCTTCCGTTTTGTTTTTCACCGCCTAAATAGTCTGCTCATTCTCTTATTGCTGTCGCTGTTTATCGCTCTTGCCGTTGAACCAGCAACAAACAAATTGACGAAGCGTGGAATGAGTAGGCGATCGTCTACCGCTCTCATTTTGTTGGGGATAGTTGTAATCGCATCTGTTTTCTTGGCTGTGGTTGGAACTGTTGTCGCACAGCAGTTGGCGGACTTGCTTTCCAACAGCAGTACCTATGTGAACGACACCGTGAAAATGATTAACGATCTTTTCAACTCACACATCGACCCAGCTGCTGTGAATGAATCCATCGCTGATCCAAACGGTGCAGTACAAAGATTTATTCGTTCACAACGAACTAATGCATTCAAAGTTTCTGTACAAGCATTCGGTGTGCTGTTTCAGTTGTTTTCCGTTTTACTCTTCTCGTATTACATCGTGGCCGATGGCCCGAAACTTCGCCGTTCAATCTGTTCTCGGTTAAGTGCCGCACGTCAGCATCAGGTTCTTGATGCCTGGGAATTAGCAATCGACAAAACAGGTGGCTACCTGTACTCTCGCGCACTGCTTGCAGTCATCTCTGCTTTCTTCCATTGGATTGCATTTCAATCAATGGGCGCACCCGCACCAATTGCATCAGCACTGTGGGTGGGTCTGGTGTCTCAGTTCCTTCCCGTTATCGGTACCTATCTAGCTGGTGTATTGCCTGTCCTTTTGATCTTCATTGACTCGCCAACAAAAGCATTGGTGGCTATCGGGTTCATTGCGGTGTACCAGCAGTTGGAGAATTACCTATTCGCACCGAAGGTGACTGAAAGAACTTTGGAGTTGCACCCTGCGTTGGCTTTTGGTGGGGCACTTGCTGGGGGAGCAATTCTTGGCCCAATTGGTGCCATTTTGGCGCTACCCGCTGTAGCGATGGCACAGGCACTTGTTTCATCGTGGGGTGAACGACATGACGTGATTGAACATAAGTTGTCTGAACTTCAAGAGAAGAAGAAAAGAACAAGGACGCGAAAGAATCCTTCGTGAGTGGTGTGCGCCCGGACCAATTTGTGCCACTTGCAATTGTGCGTAGGAGTGGCATTGACGAAAGTGTTCATTTTGGTGCATGTGTAGGTCTTGCTTCAGACGGAAGTATCGCTTTTTCCTTTGGTGATCCACACGTACAGATTTTTCCTCGCTCATCTACAAAACCTCTGCAAGCACTTGCCATGGTGCGCGCTGGGTTATCTCTTCCTCCTCAAAAGTTGGCGCTTGTGTGCTCAAGTCATAACGGTGAAGATGCGCATCAGAACATGGTCCTTGAGATTCTTTCGGAGTTTGGACTTTCGGAAAGTGATTTAGGTAATACAGCAGACCATCCAATGCACACCGATTCTGCACACACAGCTATTCGTAATGGCAAACCAAAATCTGCTTTACAAATGGGTTGCAGTGGAAAGCACTCTGGCATGTTGGCAACGTGTGTGATTAATGGTTGGTCAACTACCGGTTACTTAGAACAAGCGCATCCATTGCAGCAAGCAATCACTGCAACTATCGCTGATGTCACTGGCAAGGATGCTTCTGCAATTGGAGTAGATGGTTGTGGAGCGCCGGCCCATGTGATTGAACTTGTCGGCATGGCTCACGCGATGCACGCAATGGCAACTGGTGAAGCAGGGGATTCTGGACTTCAGATTTATGCAGCGATGTCGCAGTTCCCGTTCATGGTGGGCGGCACTGGACGCGATGTCACCACAATTGTTTCTGCGGTGCCTGGGCTGTTTGCAAAAGATGGTGCTGATGCGGTGTACGTGGCAGGCATGGCAGATGGGCGAGCAGTGGCTCTGAAGTTGTCGGATGGTTCAGGACGCGGAGCTCCCACCGTGCTTCTTGCTGCATTACACAAGTTGGGTATTGATGTTTCGGCAGTGCCAGAAAGCATTGTTGAAGTGGTGTTCGGACACGGCAAGCGCGTGGGCGAAGTACGTGCAATCGGATTCGATTAGCCATGGCTATTCCCTTTGTCCCCCGAATTGATGACGCGCCGTACGCAGTAGCCACGCAAGTGTCGCCGTTGGTGCAACGTGTGATTGCCCAAAACCCATCAAAATTTAGTTATCACGGGACGGGTACGTACATTCTTGGTTCACAAGATGTTGTCGTCATCGATCCGGGCCCAATCCTTGATTCGCATCGTGATGCACTGGTTCGTGCTCTTGATGGGCGAAATGTTGTCGGCATTGTGGTTACCCATTGCCATTCAGACCATTCACCTTTAACGGAGTGGTTACACAAAGAGACTGGTGCCACCAGATTCGCAATCGGCCCACATCGTGTGTACGAAGGTTTTGTTGAAGAAGACGACCATGATCCAAGTGAAGATGATCCTGATGAGAAGAAACCAGAATCCGACGAGGAAAAAGAAACCATCGATATGGCTTTTACCCCGGATTATGCAGTGGCTGATGGCGAGCGGTTTTTTGCGACTGATCAATTCTCGTTAACAGCTGTTGCAACGCCCGGGCACACATCGAATCACCTGTGTGTTTCCATGGATGCAGAGAACGCTCTGTTTACGGGTGACCATGTGATGGGTTGGTCAACCACGGTTGTCTCGCCACCTGATGGTGATATGCGTCAGTACTTCGAGAGTATGGAAAAAGTAATTGCGCGCACCGACAGCATTCTGTGGCCAACTCATGGTGGCCCCGTCACAGAACCAGCACCATTCTTGGCTGCGTATTACGAACATCGCATAGAGCGTGAACGACAAATCATTGATCAAATCGCAATGGGCAATAACACAATTCCTGGAATTGTAAAAGTGTTGTACGCATCTGTGAACAAGCAGTTGCATCGTCCAGCACGACGCAGTGTGTGGTCACATCTGCGCAAACTTGTGGAAGATGGTGTCGTACAAACTGCAGATGGTGGTCTGCCACGCCTTCTTGGCGAGTACGTGTTGACGAACTAGTCGTCTTTTTTCTTGCTGCGCAAGCGAATCACAAATCGAACAAGGCGATCTGTCACCAGTGTGAACAGGATGACCAAAATGGTGAACCACCACAGTTGGACATTGTGTGCCTTGTAGACCAGAAAGTTAACTTCGACCCGTGCGGTGTTGAATGCGATGAGGAGAAGAACTATTCCACCCATCACAATGGCTGCAACAGTGACTAACCCAGCACTTGCTTCCTTTTTCGGCGCCTCTTCAGTTTTATCTTTCATGGGCATCCTTTCGCTCAATGTGAACTCTATGTCAAGTGGAAGTCAACGACGGCGACTATTTCACAGCGCCATTGGGAAGTGTTTGTGGATCAAACAATGCAAAGAAATCTTTAGTGGAATTAGTGAGGTGTCTATCAGGGTCACCCATGCGCGTATCAATGATGCGACCCTTCCGTTCGGATTTTCCGAAATCTGAATACGTTGCAAAGAAAGGCCAAGTGCCATTGATGTCGAGTTCCATACCTACCTTGCAACCAAGCACAACGAGAGTGTCAGCAAGCATTTTGATGTTTACTTTTCCAACTGCGACAAACATGATGTAGCCATCGGTGCGTAAGCAAGCGGCTGAACGATAGTTATATATTTTGTTTGTGTAGTCTTCGCCCCAATTAATAGACGGATAATTCGCATACACGGACTTCGCATCATTGACGAGTGGTGGAAGATTTTGTCGCAATGATTTCCACGAACCGTCATCGGTCATGTCTTTGCCCCAGATACCAATTGTGCTTGAACCATCGGCACGAATACCAAATGTTGCAAACCCTTTGCGCATACGTTGCACAATTTTTCCCTCGGTGACGTATCCACCGGGTTCATGTTCAAATCTGAATCCGCCATTAAAGCTTGCGATGAGAGACGGCAGTGCTTTGCCTTTTATCTTCGATGTATTCTTCCATCCCTTTCCGCCAGGCATTTCAGTTCCGTTGAAGAGCGCAGTGTGAACAATTGACGGGTTATAGGCGGCCATAGTTGCCACCACCGAACCAAAACACCAGAGCGGTCTAATTGAACTGATGTACACCATCGGTTTCTTACGAACTCGTGCCGTTGCAGCCCATTCACCTTCGGCCTTAATACCAGGACTAATAAATGGAGCGATATCTGCTGGTCGCGGAACCAAGGTGGTGGTGGTTGTGCTCGTCATGTCTGGTACGACGGTGCTTGTTGTGGTTGTTGTACTTGAAGTGGTGGTCGTTGAAGTAGACGTGGCACTAGTTGGACTCGTGGTGGTAGGTGTTGAACATGATTGTGTTGCAATGACTGGTCGCTCAACTGCTGGTGTTGTTTTTCCTAAGTGAGTGGTCGTTGTTTCCTCGCCAAGAGGTGCAAGTGATGTGGTTGTGATCTGTGGCGCGATGGTGGAGTCGTCCGTGAGTAGCGCCAATGTGTCTGTAGGGGCGGCAGCTGGTGGGTCGTTATGCAGCCACGATTCCAGTTTGTCAACGACGACGCCCATGCCCTTGTTGCGCGCCCACGATGCAACGTTTTGTTGCAGAGGATCATTTGGGTGGGCCAACACGTACCGGGTGAGTGAAAAACCGGTGACGATGCCGAATATAAGAACTGCCAGCAATAGGTATCGAAATATCTTGCGGCGGGTCATGTTGTACAGGCTACGCCAGAGTTACGAGGCACTGCCTTTATCGCGAAGATGTCGGCCAATGTAGGCGACAACAACTTGCTGAGTTTCGTCATCGAAAAATACATGGATGCGAACGAGATGCGCTTTACGGCCACGGCGCAAGTGTGCTTCGGCACGAACGGCTCGTCCACGCCATTCAATTAGGTAATCCTCTTCGTATTTTTGACGTGCGGTGTCAGAGATAGAAGCAACGAAATCAAGTCCCATTTGGCGACAAGCCAGTTTGATGCTGGTTCCTGAAATCTCACCAGACATCCATGCACGTGCAACTTCGTTGAGGCGAACCAGATCTTGCAACACGCTGACTGGTTCTGGTCCTTCCAGACCCGAACCAGATTCGATTGCTCGTTCGTGGAATACAAGGAATGGACAGTTTTCTTTGGCAAGTCGCAGCGCTTCAGTCATTGAAGGAACCGCAAGAACCTTTGGAGTTTGTCCTGCTTGAATTTCCAATGAGACGTTACGCAGAATGAGTTCGTCGACTTGACCACCTTTTTTCTCGAGTTGGTCTCGAAGCTCAGCCATGAGTCGATCTGCGTCTGCCATAGAGGCTTCTAGTTCGTTAACAGATGCTTCTAATAGTTCAATTCGAATCGCCTGATCTTCATTGAAATTGCCATCATCTGACGAACTGCGCGATGAAGGGTCAATGATGTCGTATTCGGTGCGCGGCGGTGGCGGGACACGAGGCGATGCAATAGAACGCGCCGCAGTATCGAGAATTAATCGAACAATTCGGTCAAGCTCACGTGAGACGGAACTAGACGGCAGTTCGCGTATGTGCACGATTTCAGGCTCAGTTTTCCCAGCCCATTGCACAATGACGCAACCGGGGCCAATCAGTGAGTAACGCGACAATGATTCAAAACCGCGCAGTGCATTAGCGCTGGCGATGTGAAAGATATGTGCGAGACCAACAAGGGGACCTGCACCAATTGTGAACAGATCTCGGCTTTGTCGCTCATAGTCACCAATTTCTACAATTACAGGCAGGCGACGACTTGGTGCATCAATAAAAGCAGCAATGTTTTGACCATCTAATTCTGTGTTTGCAACATGCACAGAATCTGTAATGAATTGATTTGCATCTTCGGTGGGAACTGTTGTGAGTACTTCGCGAACAAGTTGGGCAACCCGTGGTGGAACTGACTTTGGTTTGTAGGGAGCAACTTTTGAAGTTGTGGGTGTCGACACAATACGAATGTCAAAGGTGAGAACACCACTCAAGAGAACGACAGTGATGGTGAGAGTCTCAACATGTGTACTCGCAGCGCCACTTTCTGTAATCATCATTCGAAATACAGGATCGTCGGATGATTCTCGCGTAACGCGAACTGAAGTTCCAGGCCCACGTGCATCGAGTGGGTAATGACGCAACATCCAGTCGCTCACTACATCAATGAGTGCAATGCGTTGTTCTTCGTTGCAGTCAGCAGTAGTGAGAGAGAGCGCGTACGTGGTGATCATGGCGTCACCGCCTGCGGCCTAGCGGTATGGCTGCAAGGCCTCGTGAACCGAGGCAAGAAGGGAGGTGACCACGGCTGCATCATCAGGGTCGAGTGTAAGCAACCGGTCGAAGGCTGCCGACTCGATATCGATGGCGGGGTGCAATTGATAGAGCTGGTGCGGGGCCAATTGGGGCTCGGGGGTCTGCAAACGGGCACTTCCCGGGCTTTCGCGGTCAATCCAGCATTGGGCTGCAGAGCCAAGAGCTTGCACTGTCCAGCCAGCCTCGAGCTGAATTGACCAGGGGCCAGTGGGGTCAAGGCCTGTCATCACACTGATGGCGTCGGGAGCCTGACGCACCGGAACTTGCATGCGCATGATGGGGCCCGAGTGGTCATTGTGATTGATGTCGGCCACCACGGTGTCTTGCGCAACCGCTAATACCAAAGGATCTTCTTGTAGTCGCGCGGAAGATTCATATTGAGAAGGAGTGACTATCTCCCATACCCAAGGCCGACCACCAGTGTCGAGGGCAGGAACATTCATGCCCACCCATGCCACGTCGAGGCCAGGCATCGTTACTCGTCGCCAGGTGAGTGTGTCGTGGTTCTCGGAAAGAGAACGTTTCACTCCGTCGACGATTGTTTGCACATGAGAATGTTTGTCTGTGGTGGCCTGAGAATGGTGGATACCCCAGTTAGTGCGAGAATAAGGCATGCCAGTTTTTGTTCATGAGGACATCAGCATCAACTATGAGATTGTCGGTTCTGGTCCGCGCGTGTTGTTCTTTAATGGCTCTGGTGCAACTCTTGAGTCGGCGGAATTGTTTATTAGCGCGCTTGCACAAACATGCGAAGTGCTCGCGCACGATCAACGCGGCTTGGGAAAAACTTCCATTCCAGATGGCCCGTACACAATGGCGCAATACGCACAAGATGCAGATGCGCTTCTGAATCACGTGGGTTGGTCTACTTGTGCAGTTGTGGGCATGAGTTTTGGTGGAATGGTGGCACAGGAATTTGCAGTCACATTTCCGCAGCGCGTTGAACGACTTGCACTCTTGTGTACTTCTGCTGGCGGCGATGCAGGGGCGTCGTACCCGCTACACGAGTTGGGCGCACTATCTGCTGAAGAGAGAAACAAGAAAATTTTGTTGCTAACAGATTCTCGCTTTACAGAAGAGTGGTTGGCATCTCACCCGTCTGACTTGAAGATGATGAGACTGCGAGCTGAGCAAGCAGCGCAACCCAAAGCAGATGAAGTGCTTCGTGGAGAACGTCTGCAGTTGATCGCTCGAATCGGTCATGATGTGGCAGATCGTTTACACAAGGTGGCGTCGCCAACGTTTGTGATGGCTGGTCGGTTCGACGGAATTGCACCACCTCGTAACTCTCACGAAATTGTGAAAAGAATTCCACACGCAACGATGGCTGAATATGAGGGCGGCCATATGTTCGTAGCGCAAGACAAGTTAGCCCTGAAAGATTTGCGGGCTTTTCTGAGCGCTGGTTCTGCGGTGCAAAGCGTTCAATCATGAAACCAAACATCCTTCTTGTCACTCTTGACCAGTTTCGAGGAGATTGCCTTTCTATTGCGGGCCACCCCGTTGTGCAGACACCACAACTCGATCGGTTAAGCAGGGCCGGAGTCAGATTCAGTCGCCATTACAGCCAGGCATCACCATGTGCACCGGGGCGTGCGTCTTTGTACACCGGCATGTATCAAATGAATCACCGTGTTGTAGCTAATGGCACGCCACTCGATGACGGTTTCGACAACATTGCTCGAACGGCACGGCGTGCTGGGTATGCACCAGCTTTGTTTGGCTACACAGACCAGTCAATTGATCCGCGCGTTACAGAGTCAGCAGATGATCCGCGTCTTCAAACGTATGAAGGTGTGCTTCCAGGGTTTGATTCCATTGTGGATCTCACACGTGGATATGGACCATGGAGACGTTTCTTAGCGGCCAACGGACATGATGCCTCTGGAGGGGTGTTGCATCTGCTTTCAACCGAGCATGAACGACCTGCAGACATGAGCGTGTCGGCATTCATGACCAACGAATTGCTTGGTTGGATGGGTGAGCAATCTGAACCGTGGTTTGCTCATGCAAGTTACATTCGGCCACATCCTCCGTATTCAGCAGCGGGGCACTTTGGTTCTATGTATTCGCCAGACAATGTTGGTCAGCCAATTGCACGCGCCGAATCTGTTCCACCATTTCATGAGGTGATGCTGCAATTGGACGACACAAAGGCACCTACGGATGTGGATGAACTGGCGCACATGCGCGCTCAATATTTTGGCATGGTGAGCGAAGTGGATTCTCAACTCGGACGTGTGTGGGATTTTCTTGAGTCGACTGGGCAGTGGGAGAACACGGTCATCATTGTTGTGGCCGACCATGCAGAACTTCTCGGGGATCACGGTTTGAAAGAGAAACTTGGATACTGGGAAACTAGTCAGCACATTGTAGGAATTGTGCGCGACCCGCGGCATGCAGACACACACGGAACAGTGATTGACAAGTTCACTGAGAACATTGATGTTTTTCCAACCTTGTGTGATGTGATGGGTATTGACATTCCGGCGCAATGCGATGGCGTTCCGCTAACACATTTTGTGCGAGGAACAGAACCACCATGGTGGCGTGACGCGGCGCATTGGGAGTATGACTGGCGATTTGTTTTAATCCCTCACGACAAGCATCAGTGGCCGTGGCAACGTCGTTTAGAACAAATGAATTTGGCTGTTCGACGTTCAGACACTCATGCATACGTACAGTTTGGCGACGGTGAATACGTGTGTTTTGACCTTGAGGCAGACCCCACTTGGCGAACAACTACAGATGATGATGCAGTGATCGCACGCGAAGCGCGGGCAATGCTGGTGTGGCGAATGCAGCATGCCAATCGCGAAAACACTGGCTTACTTGTGGAAGATGGTGGCGTTGGTAGATGGCCATCTGGTGTGCACTGGCGCAATAATGCGCCGACTGCTTAGCAACTAGTCAGACCACACATCGAACTTCACCATGTGTTCAAGTGGTGCGCGTCGTAGTGGCCCATGATTTCCTTTTGGGTATCCAATCGGAACCATGGCGTAGACACCCCAAGGTTCTGGCAGTTGAAGAATGGGTCGAACTTCGTTTTCGCTGGCCGAGATAAGAGTGGTGAGAACGCCACCCAAACCCTCTGCGCGAGCGGCAAGAAGAAAGTTTTGTACCGCTGGGTACAGAGATGCACCTCCAACAACTGGAGTTCTTCCGAGGTTTCCGTCAGTTACAAAAACCTCGCGAGGATCATGAACAAACATTGCGACAACAGGAACATCTGCGAGTGAAGTCGCCAACTGTGTGCCGATAGCGAGACCATTGCGAGTGGCCTCCACAATGTTTTCGGGCATGCCTTCTACGCGCTTCATGTTCATATCAACGTATTCAGACCAACGTTGTGAATAAATGTCGGAGAGTTGTTGTTTGATGGCGCGATCGCGAACAGCAATGATGCGCCACGGTTGTCTGTTGCCACCGCTGGGAGCCCAAATTGCGGCCTGCAACACTCGGTTCAGAACTTCATCTTCAATGGGCTTGTCACTGATACGACGAATTGAACGAGTGGTGGACAAGATGTCATAGAAGTCAGCTGAGTTGGTCATGACTGCAGTCTGACCGCATGAAGCTCACGTGTCAACGTTGGTGGGCGCTGGCTGGCCACGGAGACATTTCAAGGCCAGTTGCTTGGTATAGCGAATAGAGAAAGGAAGCAAACTCGACTGAAATATGTGCACGTGAGAGTCGAACTAGTTCGTCTCGGAAAAGAACACCGTGGGTTGGAACTCCGATAACCAGGTGAGCAATCTCATGAAGGACTGTGACTTGGTTGGTGTGAGCACCGCGAATACAAATGGTATGAATTTCAGAATGCGCTGTTGCGAGCACACGTGGAGACTTGCGTGAGACCACAATGTTGGGAACATCAATATCTTCGCGATGACTGATTGCTTCCACCCATGAATCGATGTCTGCTGATTTGAGATCCTTCACGGCAATCTCTGACTCTGCGACAGCTTCGCATGCATATGTAAGTGCGGTCTCGGGGGCGGCTTTTGAATAATTAGCAGACAATGCAATTGCTTGTGCGGCGTATTCGCTGATGTGAGTCATTGCAGTTCGCCACGCACACCTGAAGTAAACGAGCGACCAGATGCTCCGAATCCGCGTCCGGCGTTTCTGCCACTTGCGTGAGCGCCTGACGATGTATCGGAATAGTAGGTGCCACCACGAAGTGGGGGAGCAGATGCGTACATGGTGTCTGTTGCGCGTTTCATGCGGTCGGCAAGAACTAAACCAGCACCTTGTGTTTCAGAGATGAATTCTTTACGTGCTCCGCTTAAGGACTCTTCGATGCCTGATTGAAAACCGCTCCACCACGACACACGCCACGAGCGTGACCCGCGTGGAAGTAAGCGTGCACCTAACGCATCGGCAGCAGCAAACAATGTGCGCGTGGCAAAGATGTCTGCTGGACGTCCGTAGATGACAAGGACACATCCGTCGTGAGAATCAAATGCACGATACGACGCGCAGGAATGCATTTTGGCAATGACGTATAAAACATTGACACGGCGCACACGGTAGGGCCCTGTAACAACGACAGTTTCTGAAACGATGGAGACGTCTTCATTGGGAACATCTGCAATGTCTGTTTCGTTGAGCCCATGCTTTTGCATGAGTTTGGAAGCCATTGCGAGGGCAGTTTCGGCTTCGGCCTGAGGGGTGTTGGGGTGCTGTGCGAGAGATAGAAGTGATTGGATGCGCTCGCGCTGTGAACTCATTGCCTGGACAATAGATGAGGGGTGGTTAGTGGTTCAGGACGCTTGAAAGGAATGACTGAGTGCGTTCTTCCTTTGGTGCGCCAATGACTTGCTGTGGGGAACCTTGTTCCACAATCACGCCAGCATCCATAAACACCACTCGATCAGCCACGTTTTTTGCAAAGCCCATCTCGTGAGTCACTACCAGCATGGTCATGCCTTCCTGGGCAAGTGCTTGCATGACAGCAAGAACATCGCCCACTAGTTCTGGGTCAAGGGCACTTGTTGCCTCGTCAAACAACATGACATCTGGGTTCATCGCCAGTGCGCGCGCAATTGCAACGCGCTGCTGCTGCCCACCAGACAACTGAGCAGGGTATGAATTCTCTTTGTCTTGAAGACCGACTCGTGCAAGGAGAGAACGCGATGTTTCTTCTGCTTCTTTCGCACTTCGCTTCAAAACTTTTCGTTGAGAAACACTGACGTTTTCTAAAGCAGTCATGTGGGGGAAAAGATTGAATGATTGAAATACCATGCCAATCTTGGAACGTGCTTCATCGATATCGCAATCAATATCTGTCAGTTCTCGTCCGAGGACTGTGATGGTTCCAGATGACGGGGTTTCCAACATGTTCACGCAACGCAGCAGAGTGCTCTTGCCGGAACCAGATGGACCAATGATGCACACCACCTCGCCTCGCGTTACTTCTAAATCAATTCCTCGCAAGACGTGATTAGCACCAAAAGATTTTTGGAGATCTTGAAGAGAGACAACAACGTCGGAACTCATCGGCTCATTGCCTTTGTCTTACGTTCCATCCATGCGACTAGTTGCGTGAGGGGAAGCGTCATTGCTAGGTACACCAATCCAGCAACGATCAGGGGCGTAGCGTTAGCTGTTTGATTAACTCCATCTCGACCGAACCGCGCTAAGTCTTTGGTTGCTGCAGTAACGCCGAGTACAGAAATGAGTGAAGTGTCTTTGATGAGAAGAACAAATTCGTTTGTTAGTGGTGGAACGATGATGCGAAGGGCTTGCGGAATAATAATGGTGGTCATTGCACGCGTGTATGACATGCCAAGTGATCGTGCAGCTTCCATTTGACCTTTGGGTACTGCTTCAATACCTGCGCGAATAGTTTCGGCCATGTAGGCACTTGCAACTAGCGACAAGGGGATAGCGCCCTGAAGATAAGGATTTGGCCATTTCCATCCGGTGGCGATGGGGATTCCGAAACCGAGGATGAGCAATGTGACTAAGAGCGGAATGCCACGAAAAATCTCAATATATGTGGCAGCAAACCATCTGTACGCACGAATGCTGCTGAGTCGCATGAGAGCGAATAGAAGGCCGAATGACAATCCGCCTGCAAAGCCAAGAATTGTAAATACAACAGTGTTCTTCGCGGCCTTAGTCAAGATGTCTGGGAACTGCTCTTTCACAATGTTCCAACGGAACATTGCATTTCCCAAGCGTTCCCAATCGATGAAGAGGATCACAGCAACCAGAAAAGCGATACTGACTACATACATGGCATAGCGCATGTACATAGCTTTCTTGCGTTTACTGAGTGCCATGACCCTCTTCGTCGTTAGGTATTAGTTATTGGTTGATCAGAGATCAGCCAATGAAGTACTTGTCGTAAATGGTCTTGTATGTGCCGTCGGCCTTGAGATCTGTGATGCCTTTGTTCAAGATTTCGAGGAGTGCTGTGTTGCCGGTTTCGACTGCAAATCCGTACTGCTCTGGCGTGTCTTCAAACTTGATGGAAACAACTGAAGTTCCCTGCTTGTCGGCACGTTCCTTATTAATGAGGTAGTCCTGAAGAACACCGTCTACTTGACCAGACTCGAGAGCAAGGAACATTGCGGATGCTTCATCAAATGATTGGATTGTTGAAGAAGTTGCATTTTCCTTTGCAAATGATTCGCCAGTTGTTCCTGTTTGTACAGCAATTGTCTTTCCGGCAAGTGACTCAAGAGTTGTGTACTTTGCTTCGTCGGCACTGCGAACGAGCAATGACTGGAATGCATCGAAGTAGCTCTGTGTGAAGTCTGCTGCTTCTTCGCGCTCGGCTGTGATTGTCATTGACGATGCAACCATGTCGCATGTACCTGCAGCAGGTGCGAGCCAAATTCCGTCGAACGGTTGCACACTGACTTCAAGCTCAAGCTCGTTTGCTTCTGCGATCTTGCGAACAACGTCCATGTCGAAGCCGGTCCAAGTGCCGTCGGCATCTTGGAATTCAAATGGCTCATATGGTGCGTCGGAGCACACTGTGAGCTTGCCCTCTGCAATGGTGCTAAGTGCACCTTCTTCGGTTGATGATGAATCGCTTCCGCCGCACGCTGCGACGACAAGTGATAATGCTGCAACAGCTGCAAGCAAACGTGAACTACGTGCCATGAGTGACTCCTTTGGTAGTGCCCTGTATTGGGCTGGTACAACCTTAGACCACGAGACGCAGAGGGCTACCAACTGTTCGGCGACGATGGGCGACAATACTCGTATAAGTGGAACGTAGATCAGACATAGAAGGCTTGCGCGCGATAGCAGTGCTTGCAGTTCTTCTGTTTCATGCTGGGGTTCCACGCCTCGAAGGTGGCTACATCGGCGTCGATGTATTTTTCGTGCTTTCGGGATTCCTAATCACTTCACTCCTGGTACGTGAGCGCGAGACAGATGGTGGCATTTCCCTTGGAGCGTTTTATGCACGGCGCGCCCGTCGAATTCTGCCGGTGTCGTCTCTTGTCGCTGTAGTTACCGTGATTGCATCTTGGGTGTGGTTAGAACCACTGCGGCTTCGCTCGTTGGCTAATGATGTCATTGCAGTTGCTACTTTCTCTTCCAACTTTGTTTTTGCAAATCGTGGAGCTGACTATCTTCAATCCTCGCTTCCCCCTTCGCCACTGCAGCATTATTGGAGCCTTGCTGTAGAAGAACAGTTTTACTTTGTGTGGCCCGCCGTCGTAGCGCTCGCATGCATAGGCGCGGTATCTCGCGTTTCTATACGTCGCAGAGTTGGCACACTCGCAACTGTTGTCTCAGTAGCTTCATTTGCAATGTGCATGGTTCTCATGAACACGTCGCAGCCTTGGGCATTTTTTGCGCCTCACACGCGTGCATTTGAGTTGTCAATCGGAGCACTTTTCGCTGTCTTGCCAATTGCTACCAGTAAGACAGCAAAAATCTTCAGTGGCCTCAGCGCTTGGGTTGGTCTAATCGCGGTGTGTTGTTGTGTGGTTTTGTTTACTGAGACAACAAAATTCCCTGGGCCCTGGGCATTGATGCCCGCAATAGCAACTGCGTTCGTATTGCGAGGCGGAAATACAACTTCATGGTCACCACACAGTGTGTTGAAGTGGGCTCCTTTTCAATGGCTTGGGTCGCGGTCATATTCTGCGTACCTGTGGCATTGGCCGATTCTGATTATCGCAGTCCCCGCGCTTGAACGCGATCTCACTGTGAATGAGGGACTGTTGTGTATAGCCGCTGCACTGATGTTGTCGGAATTGTCATATCGAATTGTTGAAAACCCAATTAGGCGGAACCATCAGATACGTGGCGTGCGTGCCGCGGCACTTGCTGTATCGCTTGTAGCGATTGTTGGCGGTGCCGGTGTGTTGGCTCAGAACAATCCACCGAATACGAGCACTGGAGTAATTGCCACAACACCAACGTTGGTCACAACTACTTCCATCAATATCTCTTCCACCACGATCCCGATAGCTCCACAACTTCCTGGGCTATATGCCCCAATCGCTCCCATTGTCGATGCAATGGTGGCAACTGGATTACCCGGAAACATCACACCGTCTCTGCAGGGCGCGTTGTCAGATATGCCTCTTATATATAGCAACGGCTGCCATGTTGGTTTTTCTTCGGTTACTCCAAAGCATTGTGTTTTCGGCAACAAAGAGTCCACAACTGTGATTGGTCTATACGGAGATTCACACGCTGCCCAGTGGTTTCCTGCATTTGAGAAAGTTGCCATCAAGCAAAACTGGAAACTTATTACCTATACGAAACGTGGATGCCCACCTGCCGATATCTCGGTGTACAGCAAAGTATTGGGCAAGGTGTACAAGGAATGTGGACCGTGGCGAAAGAATGCACTTGCAAAGATGAAAGAAGATGGTGTTTCGGTTGTCTTTGTTGCACACTTTGATCGACTGTTATCGGCCACAACACGCAAACCAATGTGGCAAAAAGAATGGCGAGAAGGTCTGCAAGGAACAGTGGATGCACTGAAAGGCCAAGGAATAGTTCCTGTCCTAATGCAAGATACGCCGTATCCCGGTCAAGACGTTCCAACGTGTCTTAGTCGCAACTACACCAATGTTCACAGATGTACGCCTGGAGTGACCTCTGCTTATCGAGATGATATGCAACAAATGGTCGCAGATTTTGACAACGCTGGCGAGGACACCTTGTGGGTTCAAAGTTGGTTTTGTGCAGTAAACGGTTGCCCAACGGTTGTTGGCAACATCATGGTGTACCGAGACGACAATCACATGTCTGTGACCTACGCGTCGTTTATCGCCCCTTTGTTAGATGCTGATATTGCCCCGTTTGTAGAATGGTATTCACATACTTCATAATTCGTGTCACACTGCTTGTATGAAACAACGTGTATCACTTCCAGAAACTTTAAATGACCATGTCAGTTCTGGGGTGTTAACAGAAGAGCAGGCACTTCACATATTGCATGCACCTCGTTGGTCATACACGCCACGTGAATTATTGTCCTATCTTGCGGCGCTCATCATTACTGTCGGTGTGATTCGCACCGTGGCTGCGGCATTGGTTGATGTGTCAGAGTCCACCATTGCGGTACTCATGTATCTGCTTGCCGCGGTTATCGGAGGCGTCTCTTTTCGCTTGAAGGACAAAAGTGAGATTCAGTCTCGTATTTCAGAAGTTTTAGAAGTTGCCGCAACTTTGTCGGCGGCAATTGCAACGGGCATTGTCTGTGACATTGCAAACTTGGAACTCCAGTGGTCCGTGGCAGTTATTGCACTTGTAGTCGTTGGGTGGGGACTTTTTCGTTCCAACGAATCCGAGATCGTTGGAGCAATTCTCATTTCAGCTGGGGTTCCAACATTTATTGTTTCGTTTGCCGCAGGATTAGATGAAAACAACAGTCGTTTGTTGGGCATATTGATGGTAATTGGTGGTGGCTTGTTGATACTGCAGGGCACGCGAACAATGGGATTCTCGTTTGCACCGCGAGCAGCAGGTTCGTTGTATGTGCTGATTGGTGCAATGACATTAGGCAGCGACATCGGTGGGGCGGGGCGCGCCATTCCATTATTGATTGGTGCGGTGTTGTTTGCTGCTGGCACACAACGACTCGCTCCCGAAATGTTGTTGGCAGGTGCTTTCTGTGTACTTGCCGGCCTTCTTTCAATTGTCTTTGAAACAATCGATAACGACATTGCTCAGGGTTTGGCCATTGTGGCCTCGGGTCTCATTGTGCTTGCAGTGCTGGCAGCTCAAATGAAACGAGCCGTCAGTCGATCAAAGACTGAAACACCAACTGTTTGAGTTGTGGTCGTAGAGGCCAAGTACTCGAAGGCAAGAGCTGCGTCATGATCATGTACACAAGTTCTTCTTTTGGATCAACCGTGAAATTGGTGCTTGCCGCACCGCCCCAACCGTAATCACCAGCGCTGCCGGGCACTTTTGCCTTCACAGGGTCGAGCGTGACACTGACACTGAGTCCAAAGCCAACACCGTCAAATGCTGTTTCAGCAAAGAGTGGACGACCATATTCGGTGAGGTCTGCATTGTTTGGCAAATGGTTTGAAGCCATAAATGCAACAGTGCGATTCGACAAAATTCGTGTGCCGTTGTACTCGCCACCACCACGCAACATCTCTGCAAACTTCAAGTAGTCACTCGTGGTGGAAACAAGGCCACCACCACCAAGATGCGCCTTCGGCTCAACTAATGCGCCGGCAGCACCTGCATCGTTTCGCAAGATTTTTTTGTCTGCAGGATTTGGTACGTACAAGGCAGCGAGTCTGTCGGCTTTGTCGGCAGAACAATGAAACGCAGTATCGGTCATGCCAAGTGGATCAAAGATTCGCTTTTTCATGAATTCACCAAGAGTCATTCCAGAAAGAATCTCAACAACGCGACCCAGCACATCGATTGACATGGAATAAGCCCATTCGGTTCCGGGCTGGAACATCAGTGGGAGACCAGCGAGGATGTCGCAAATATCGGCCAACGATGCATCGCGTGGCGTGCCCCATTCAAAACCAGCATTGCGATACATCTGATCGACTGGATTTGAATAGACGAAGCCGTAGGTCATGCCGGCTGTGTGTGAAAACAAGTGCCACATTTCCATCGGCTCTGAAACTGGGTCATATCGAGGAGCAGTCAAGGTTCCTGAACGGAAAACTTTCTGGTCTGCGAATGATGGGATGTACCACTTCACCTGATCGTGCATTTCGAACAGACCTTCTTCCCACAAAATGAGTGCTGCAACAGCACAGATGGGTTTGGTCATTGAGTACGCGCGATAAATGGTGTCGTTCGCAATAAGTTTTTTGTTCTCAACATCGGCGTGACCGTACATATCGCTGTAGGCCAACTTGCCACCACGTGACACGGTGATGTGATAGCCGGGCAACTTGCCACTGTCTACGTACTTTCCAAAGTGAGTACGAATGCGTGCGAGACGTGCTGCGTCTAGCCCCACTTCAGATGGATCAACTGTTACTTCGAGATTCGACATAACAGCAATCTAGAACCACCTCATGGAGTGGGTAGTACTGGAACAGTTACTGAGGCTTAGTGGCGAATTCTCGAAACGCCGCAAGTGCCCGTGGGCCATAAACAGTGCCTGGGCCTCCACTCATTGAGATAGCGACACCAATTGTCTCGGCTACCTCAGCTTCAGTGGCTTTATTGAGAGCTGCGCCACGAGCGTGGCTAGCAATACATCCGTCGCACCGCACAGCTATTGCTATGGCAAGTGCTAATAACTCTTTGGTTTTCTTGTCTACTGCGCCTTCGGCAAAAGCCGCACTATGTAATTGAGCAAAACCCTCATAGACACCAGGAATGAGCGCTTTCAGCTCGCGACCTTCTGGCGCAAGTTGGGCGAGGACACCACGTCCGTGGTCGTGTACGTGATCTGTCATGCAAACACTGTAAGTGCATCGTTGTCGGCGACACAATTGAGTGCCCGCAACAACATGTCCTGCAGTAACTGTTGGCCACGTTCGTTCTGCTCGGCAAATCCACCAAATGTTGTAACGCCATATGTGACACAAAAACAAACTGAGATGAGGTATTGACGCCACATTTCATCACGATCAATTGTGATTCCATGCTTCTCGAGACGATCAAGATATGTGTTTACGAGTTCTTGATCGTGCCCACGACGAACATCGGTAGCAATGGACTGACTGATGAAGTAACCAACGTCGTACATTCCTGAACCAACTCCGATGAGCTGGAAATCGATGACGGCCGGGTCGTTACCGTCGAACATGATGTTGTCAGCGCGGTAGTCGCCATGACAAAGAGTTGAAGGCGCCATGAGATTGCCGAGCATCCACGAAACTTTTCCTCCCCAAATGTCACCAATGCCTCGAACACTGTCGGGAAGTAAATGCCCAGCGTATTGCTCAACATTTGGCCAACCTTGTGCCCACAACATTGGAAGCACAGCTTCATAGGTGGGGTTGAGTAAAGGCTGAAACACATCTTGCATGCCAGACAACTTGGGGCTGTTCCACCACATGGCGTGGTAATCGGCAAGAGTCTCGAGAAGAATCTTTGATTCAGAAAGACCTACTCCTTCGATTTGATTCAACCCGCGGTAGTGGCCGATGTCTTCCATTGCAATTGTGAAGTTGGTGTTCTCACCTTCGATGGCCTGTGCATAACACTTTGCAGTTTTGAAAGGCGCAATTTGTGCGCAATCACGATAAAAAACCAGTTCGCGAATATATAGAACAAGGGCATCGGCTGTGAAACGTTGAGTGGCATCGTCGGTGGGGTATTTCACCACAAAAGACTGTGGTGCTTTTGTAGCGCCAGAATAAGTGGGCATTACTCGCTGCAAAATGCTGAGAATTCCAACACCTTCACCAATGCGTTCTGTTGAAACAGATGTAACAGTCACTCCGTCTTCCAAACACCCACTGCCGCGCATCACGCCTTCTACCCATGTAGGTGTGATGTCTTTTTCTGAAGCGAGCAATCCGAGTCCGGATGTAAGCAGATCAACGATGGCCATGAGATTCCCCCTAGGTAGTGCTTCCCCCGAAGCAATAACTAAAAACACTAGTAGCCGTTGAGGCAAAGGCAAATAATCACCTCGTAGGCTTGGACTATGTCTGATTTGCGCGTGGGACTTATTGGCACCGGAATGATGGGGTGCGAGCATCTGCGCAATCTCATGGGACTCGATTCGGTGGCTATTACCGCTGTTAGCGACCCGAACGAAGAGCCGTTGCGTTGGGCTGCAAAGACATTAGGGGACCGAGCCAACAGTGTCACCCAGTTCACCTCGCATCAGGGCTTGCTCGATAGCGGTTTAGTTGATGCCGTGTTGGTTGCGTCGCCGAACTACACACATAGATCAATACTCGATGACATTTTGTCGACGGATATCCCTGTGCTGGTGGAAAAGCCGATGTGCACCACCGTGGAGGATTGCATTTCTGTAGTTAAAGCCCAAGAGTCTCGTTTAGCTATCACATGGGTTGGTCTTGAATACCGTTACATGGCGCCCATTGCAGGTTTGTTGAAAGAACTTCGCAGCGGAATCATTGGCAACATGAAGATGATGTCTATCCGTGAACACCGTTTTCCCTTTTTAGTCAAGGTGGATAACTGGAATCGTTTCACCAAAAACACTGGCGGAACGCTCGTAGAGAAGTGTTGTCATTTTTTTGATTTGATGAATCTTGCTGTGGACTCACGACCAGTACGAGTGATGGCAAGTGGTGGGCAAGATGTAAATCATCTAGACGAGGTCTATAACGGCGAACGTAGCGACATTCTCGACAATGCATATGTCATCGTGGAATATGCGAATGGCGTGCGCACCATGCTCGACCTCTCAATGTTCGCTGAAGCTGGACAACATGAACAAGAGATCACTGTGGTGGGTGACAAAGGAAAACTTGAAGCGTTTGTCCCTGGTAATGGGAAAATCTTTGTGGGGGACCGCACATCGCGAGCCGTTCAAGCAATTGATGTTCCCGCCGACCCAGATATTGCACATATGGGCTTCCACTTTGGTGCGAGTTTCATTGAGTGCAAACGATTTGTTGATGCAGTGATCAACAACACCCCACCTGAAGTAACTGCGGTCGACGGATTGTGGTCAGTTGTGATTGGTGCGGCTGCGCATAAATCCATTGATGAGTCTCGGCCTGTCCTTGTTTCGGAATACGGACTCTGACATGGACGATCTTGTTTTGGTCTTGCATCTTGTTTCAACGTGCATCATGGTGGGAGTCATTTGGTTTGTGCAGTTAGTGCATTATCCGCTGCTTGCAGTTGTGCCGGTAGAAAGCGCTACTCAGGTTGCTGAAAAACACCAGCGATGGACTGGTTTCGTGGTGGGGCCGCCAATGGCAGTTGAAGGCGTAACTACTTTACTTTTGTGGGCGAGTACGCCATCGGGAGTCTCTTGGTGGTTGACATGGGTGAATGGCGCATTCTTAGCAGTGGCACTTCTGTGCACCATCTTCTTATCGGTACCACGACACGCGCGCATGGTTGCTGCTCCAGATGCACAAGTGGGACGCGAACTTGTACAAACAAACTGGCCTCGAACAATTGCGTGGACCATGTGTGGAATCTTCGCTGCCGTAATGCTTGTACAAGGAATGTAAATGATGAGTAATTTTGTAAGTTCACTATTAGATACAGCGATTGTGCCCGGGTTTTCACGCGTGGGTTTCTTTGTGCGTTCCCGTCTGAATCATTGGGTTCAGGTTTCTGGTTATGACTTGACCAACAAAGTGATTGTGATAACTGGACCAACATCTGGTCTCGGCAAAGAGTGTGTTCGTATTCTTGCTCCAACTGGTGCACAGTTGGTTTTGATGGCTCGAAACAAAGAAAAATGCGAAGACGTCATTGCATCTGTTCGTGAAATCTGCACCGGACCAGACCCTGTATGTGTGGTTGCAGAGATGGGCGATCTTCATTCTGTTGGAACGGCAGCAAGAGAAATTGCAACGCGCTTCCCACAAATTTCCGCGCTTGTGCACAATGCTGGGGCGCTTCTCAATTCGCGAGAAGAATCACCACAGGGTCTTGAACAGACAGTTGCTTCACACGTAGTTGGTCCACATCTTCTGACAACTGTGTTGATGCCGAACTTGCGTGCAGCACAAGGGCGCGTTGTGACTGTCTCTTCGGGTGGTATGTATTCGGCAGAACTACCAATGGTTGGACACGGTCGAACACTCGAAATGCGCTCAGATAATTACAACGGCACAAAGCAGTATGCAATTGCAAAGCGAGCTCAAGTCACATTGAATGAATTATGGGCCAAACAGGAGCCGTCGGTGCAGTTTGCTTGTATGCATCCGGGTTGGGCAGATACTCCAGGAGTGCAAGATTCCATTCCACGTTTCCGTCAGATAACCCGACCAATATTGCGCACAGTTGCAGAAGGTGCAGACACCATTGCGTGGTTGGCTGCCGTCACAGTTATTCCAGGTGCAAGTGGTTCATTTTGGTCCGACAGAGAAGTGAGACCAGCTCACAAATTGCCATCAACGCGCCGCAAAGACACTCGTGATGCTCGAGAGAATTTGTGGAATTGGTGCAATGAAGTAATTGCACCGTTCATCTCGCAATAGTTTTTCTTACCCCTGAGTGCACTTGTTTGTTGTGGTGCCAATACCTTCAATGGTCGACACCAATACGTCGCCTGGCTTCAGAAAGACCGCAGGTTTACGTGACACACCAACTCCACCGGGGGTGCCTGTGAAGATCACGTCACCCGGAAGCAGTTCTACAATTCCGGACAAGTATTCAATGATGTCGCCAACATTGAAAACAAGATCGTCAGTGAGAGTGTTTTGCACTTCTTCACCGTTCAGCGTGCATGTCATACGAAGTGCATCACGGTCTGCAACTTCTGCAGCGTCAACAAGCCATGGCCCGAAAGGTCCGTAATTCTTTTTGCTCTTGCCAAGATCAAAGTGGGGAGGTTGTGCAGCGAATTGCAATGCACGATCTGAGATGTCCTGACCAACACTGATACCGGCGATGTGTTTCCAGGCGTCTGCTTTTTTGATGTTGCGGCCACCGCTGCTCATCACCACGACAAGTTCAACCTCCCAGTCCACCATTGGTGCATCGATGGGAATGTCTGCGTTCGGTGCTGCGATACATGATGTGAATTTTGTGAAGGTAAGCGGCACAGCAGGAAGACCCATTCCGCTTTCTTCTGCATGAGACCTGTAATTCAAACCGATGGCGAATACCTGCAATGGCCAGGGTGATGGTGCATCAAGTTCGTCGACATTGGCAGGCGTTCCACCATCGGTGATGGTCGCGGCGAATTCGCGGAGTTCACTCCAACGTGGAAATGCTTTGATTGGGTCTGAATCAAACCGACCACCACTCACTTCAGCAAGGTCGACAAGGTTGTTGTTGGGGCCGACTACTAGTTGTGCTCGGCCGTTCTTGGAAGCGAATCGCAATGTCATATGTGCCACTATAGTCAGAGTTAGTCACTTGACTAAATAAGGAGATTCCCATGGCCTCGCCTGTCAAATTTGCCCATGTCGTTTTGAAGAGCCCTCGATATGCAGAAATGCTGGAGTGGTGGCTTGATTTCTTAGAAGGGTCAGTCCGTTATGGAAACGATTTCATCTCCTTCCTTTCGTATGACGATGAGCACCACCGCATTGCCATCGTGAATATGCCCCATCTGGAAGCACGATCCTCTGAATCTGAGGGTCTCGAACATTTCGCTTTCACCTATGCATCGCTAGACGATCTCTTTGGCCAATATGAGCGCATGAAAGCCAAAGGAATTTCGCCGTATTGGACAATCAATCACGGCATGACATTGTCTGCGTATTACCGCGACCCCGATGGCAATCAAGTTGAAACCCAAGTTGATGCAATGTCTATGCATGAGGCTGATGCTTTCATGTCTGGTCCACTGTTCGCGGCGAACCCAATTGGTATTGATGTCAACTTTGATGAACTCGTCTCACGGTATAGAGCAGGTGAGAGTGCGGCGGCAATTACTGACTACGCGAGTGCGGGCAAATGAGCATCGCAGAAGTAGCTACTTCTGTACGTTCGCGTACAGAAGCTGAAGAGAAATTGATTGCAGCAGCTGCGGATATGTTGGGTGAAGTTGGCCCACGCGCGATGACAGTACGCGGAGTCGCAGAACGAGCCGGAGTAAATCACGGACTTGTCCACCATTATTTTGGTGGGAAAGATGGGCTTGCCGAAGCTGCAATGTTGCATCTGGTGCAACAGCATGCAAATGATGTTCGCGCACAATCTCAAGGGAATCCCATCCCGGCTCCATTGGCACTAAACAATGAACCGCGGTATTTACGTGCGGTAGTGCGCTCTGTGCTCGACGATGAAATGAAATTAGCAACTATGGAATTGACTGCTGGGGTTTCAGTTCCACGAGGTGCATTGCAACACGTCACACAAATGAAACATCTTGACGAGCCAGATGTTGCAACAAAAGCATTGGCTGCAATGGGCATGGCGTTAGAAATGGGTTGGGCAGCTTTAGAGCCTTTCATTTTTTCAGTTGCTGACATTGGCGAAGACCAACAAGAGTCGGTGCGAGAGATTGTTCGAGAAATGAGAAATTCATTGATTAAGGATTTCATGTCCTAATGAAAGTCGATGTCACAATTCTTGGCGGTGGACCAGTCGGAAGTTTTCTTGCCACGATTCTGAATGACATGGGAGTTTCCAATGTGGTGATAGATCGCGATCTTGTTCCATATCAATTGCCGCGAGCAATTGTGATGGATGATGAAATACTTCGTGCTTGCTATGACCATGAAATGGGTGAGTGGCTACGAAAGAACACCGAACCGTTACAGCGGGGAGATTTTGTTGGTCCCAACGATGATGTCGTGATTGGCGCCGATATTCCACCAGTAGGCCTTCAGGGTGTGCCGCCAGTTGTTGTCCATTATCAACCTGAACTTGATGCCATGCTGCGAACTGAGGCCGAACGACGTGGGTCCAGTGTGATGTGGGGACACACCGTGACAGCCATGAAAGATTTCGGCGAAAGAGTTGTGACAACTCTCGACAATGGAGAAACAATTGAGTCGCGTTGGTTTGTTGGTTGTGATGGTGCCTCTAGTTGGACGCGAAAATGCGTGGGTTTGCAATTAGAAGATTTGCGCTTTGACCAGGAATGGCTCGTGGTAGACGCCGAACTTCATGAAGGTGCGCAAGTCGATTTACCTATTGGTGTTCGCCAGTACTGCCATAACGATCGACCGTTTACGTTCGTGCAAGGCGTTCGTCGGTTTCGCCGATGGGAGTTCCAAGTACAAGAAGGTGAAGATGCAGCCCTTCTGAACACAGAAGATGGTTTATGGAAGCTTCTAGACGGAATGATTTCTCCTGCCACTGCTCGCATTGTGCGAAGTGCGGTGTATCGATTCCACGCAGTGGTGGCACCGGTGATGCAACTAGGAAGCGTTTTCCTTGCCGGTGACTCGGCACATCAAACTCCACCGTTTGCTGGGCAAGGTTTGAACTCAGGAATGCGCGATGCCATCAACCTTGCGTGGAAGTTTTCATTTATTGCTCGCGGAGTTTCTACCGAAAAGATTCTTGCCACATATTCAACAGAGCGTGTGCCTCATGTTCGCAGCACCATTGCTCATGCAGTTGATATGGGTCGTCTCATCGACCAGTTGGGTGGGCGAGTGAGTCATGTTGTCGATATTGAAAGTGGCTACGGCGGAACAAGACCCAGTCCATACATAGAAGAGGGCATTGTCTTGGGTGATGATCCGCGAGTTGGCCATCAATTTTGGTTTCACCCTGAAGTGTCGCGTGCGGTTCGACGAGATGGCGGGTCGTTTGCCCTTGTTACTGCTGAACCAATGGATATCCCATCAACAGCCTTTGGATTTCCAATTGTCAATGTCGTTGCGCCCGAGACTTTGGGTGACTCTTTTGCAATCGTTGTGCGTCCGGATAGGTACGTTGCAGCCGTTGCTGACACTGTTGCTGACGTTGAAGCAATCCTGGCTACTCTTTTGACTTATGTCCGATGAGAAGGTGCCGCAGTTTCAAGTTCGTCCAGAACTAAACGAGAAACATGACTGCATGTCATGCGGTTCACCTTTTGCAACTGCATGGAGTACTACAGACGGCAAAGCATGGTTGTGTAGAGAGTGTGCAAACTTGCACGGTCTTGGTTGCCCTTAGGCGAGAACCTTTTTCAAACCGCGAGTAGCAACGTCACCAACTTTGTCAAAGATGCGACCGAGCATGATGTTCATGGGCCAGACGATGAGATTTGCAGTGAGTACTGCGTCGTAAGTGACATCACAGCCTGTTGCGGTTGGTGTAACAGTGACTCGGTCAATTGATGTAAACATCCAGTTCTTACCCTTCACCAAAACATTGGTAGGAGAATCAAATTCTGTTGTTTCATAACGCAGGACAGAGTTTTGTCCGCCAAATCCTTTAATCGTGATATCGAAAACTGTGCCAAGGCCAGCCCCGTCGCCCTTGATTTGTTCAACGCGAATAATTCCTTTGTCCCACTCTGCAAAGTTGCGTAAGTCAGCCATATATGCAAATGCCTCAGCGGGGGATTTTGATGAAGGAATAGTTGTTATGTAACGAGCCATACCGTCATCCAACCACCGTGACAAGGATTCCATTCCGACTTATGGGAATTGTTCATAGGGTATGAGGCATGAAGGATTTCTGTCCCGCACCGGTGGAACGACCAATTATGAGACAGCAATGGCAAGAGCTTGCATATGTCCATTGGCGTTACGACCCAGCAGTGGTTCAGGCGTTATTGCCAGCAGGTCTCGAAGTGGACACTTTCGATGGATCTGCCTGGGTTGGCCTCGTCCCATTCTCAATGCGCAATATCTCATTTCCGGGAACGCCGGCTATTCCGTACTTCGGATCGTTCCCTGAAGTGAATGTGCGTACCTATGTAAAGAAAGATGGAATACCAGGAGTGTGGTTCTTCTCTCTTGATGTCAATCGCTTTATTCCTGCGTTGGTTGCACGCGCATCGTATTTCTTGCCGTATTGCTGGGGAAGTGCTTCACATGTTGTGAATTCAGAATCTCTGGAGACAACTGTGAAACGCAGATGGCCGAGCAGAGCATCGACTCACATCAAGATTTCAATCGGACAACGTATTGAAACACCTGATGAGTTATCAGTATTTTTGTCTGCGCGATGGGGTTTGTATTCGAAAGGATTTGGTTCCAAGATTCGCTATGCACCTGTTGATCACGAAACATGGATTCTGCATTCTGCGACACTTGAGTACCTCAATGACACTTTGGTGACGGCTTCTGGTTTACCCGCGCCAATTGGTCCGGCGCACGTGTTGTATTCGCCCGGCGTCTCAGTGCGAATCGGACTACCGCATTCGGTTTAGCGACGACGTGCGCGTGCGGCTGGCATCCAGTTATCTCCCGCGGTCTCGTTGATGTGTTGCACGTAGCGATCACCAACAGGCTCAAGTATCGACAACAACTTCAATGTGTTCGTTTCACCAAAATGTCGCCATGGAATTTCACACAAGACATCAGTGCGGCGTTCTAGTTCTACGCGGTATGCGACGCCTTCATCGTTAACAACACCATCTGTTACAAATCCTCGTGCTGACAAGTTCTCGAGTGCAGCAGTAATTTCTACGTCGTCGGCGCCACGACTGCGGGGAATCCATTCCTTGGGGTAACCCATCCATGCATCATGCAAGAGTCCAGCCTCTACAACACCAATGTTGTCGTTTAACAAGATTCCGAAGTGCGTGTCACCGCGCCATTCGCGAATGCAGTTCAGTGCATTCCATGCAGACATCAATGGGTCTGTAGGTCGTGGCCATGATTTATGTGCGGCAAAAAGAACGCGCCCACTCGCAGGAATGGCATCAACTGTCTTCCAAAGATCTTCGGCGAGCAAACCAAATGGTTCAATAATCTGCGGCGTCATCTCTTCGAGGCCAGCACGAACAGCTGCATCGCGAGCAACCGTGACATCGTGCCAATGATTGACATGTGGCGATGCATGGTTGAGGCAAAACTGGATGAACTCACGTTTGATTGTGTAGAACGCTGCGAACACTGCTTCAGGTCCGGCAATAGCAAGTGGCGCACTGCGATTGATGATGTAGTGGCCTAAGCCATCAGGAACACCGAGCGTTGCCAAGTTTTCTTTGGCGCGTGGATCCCAAAAGATCCATCCCAGTAATTGGTGCGACGCAAATGATGCACGTCGAGTGAGGTCTTGCCAATCGGTCATTGCTTCACCGTAGTGGCGAAGGGAGAGCATGGCTATGAGTGCAGAGTGTTCGCTTCACCTACAAGGGAAGTCAATGCATTGTTTACTGCTGCGGAACCTTGTGAAGGCACATCATTGAATCGACCGATGTATGTAATGGCCACTTCGCCGTTCTCAACTGCTCCACCGTCGGTATCGCCGGGCATTTGGACGGTATCGCCATAAGTCATGCGAACATAGAAGGCACCGTCGTGACCTTCTTTGGGCTCAAGTTCAGCTCCCGCCATTGCACGCGTGACTACATGACCAATATCTGTGCGACGCCAGCCTTTCATTTCGCTGACTGCACAGTTCGGAACGTTGACGTTGATCACTACAGCTTCTTTTGGACGATCTGCAATCCAACCTTCAACAACACTTTGTGCAACGGTGGCTGCTGACTCCCACATTTGACCCTTGAGCGCGTCGTCCCAACCCTGGCCTTCAACTCCGAATCCGGTAACTGCTTGGCTGATTGCAATTCCGCTGACTCCACCATTGCGCGCGGTTATTGCCGCACCAACTGTTCCGGAGTGATACACAGCGCGACCAACATTTGCTCCAGGGTTAATTCCCGACACCACAAGATCGAATGGCGGACCGTACACGCCGAGTCGCGCGAAGAAGACGCACAACGCCGGCGGGCCAGTTACTGCCCACGCAGTGTCGATGCCTTCAATATGACGGCGCTGCACTTCTGGTTGGATGATGTGCAATGCACCAATGGCTGCTCCAGCACCGGAGTACTCCTGGTCGGGGGCGGCGATGACGACCTCGCCAAATGAGCGCATGGCCCTAGCAAGGACATGAAGCCCGATCGAATCAATACCGTCGTCGTTTGTTACAAGAATGCGCATGGTTGCCTTTGTGGTGTTTATATGTTGTTGAAGTGTTTATGGAGTAATCGACGAAATTCGTCTAGCGGGTTCAAGTCTTTGTCGATGTCTTTCCCAAGATCATCCCATCGACGCAATGACACTGCATTGTCAGCGTGGGGCATGGCCGCAAAACGTGTTGCTTCTTCATCTGACATTGGGCCACCTTGAAGAGCAAGGGTGGCTACAGATGCATCACTTAAGCCATCAAAGTAAGTGGGCTCAACTGAGCAGAGGTAGCGCTTGGCGGCAACATGCAGCGCAATGGGGGCCGCGACTGCTGGAGGGAAGAGGGGAGAAATTGATCTAGCACCGGTTGCTTCATGTTCAGTATCGACATTGTGTTCTTCAACTCCGGCGGAATTATCAAGATCGATGAGATGTCCGATGTCGTGCAGGAGTGCTGCCAAAACAAGTTCACTCGGCGCACCAGATTCTTCTGCAAGAACTGCACACTGCACAGCATGAGCAGTTTGAGAAAGATGCTCGCTATAGAACTGCGTGCCCCACTTATCGAAGAGAACTTCAATTTCGGTTAGATCTGAAAACCTGTTCATATAGGAAGCCCCTCGAAGTCGTCAATCAACGAAATGCGAACGTTGCTTGCGGTATGAGCGGTGTCGCGGAAAATTCTGAGTTTTTCTTCGTAATACGCGTTGCGGAGATTTCCTTGACTTGCCGCATTAAAAGTTGGGTAGATCGCACGGCGGTCGCGTGAAGATGTGTTGGGTCCGCTTCGATGGGGGGTGTGGGAATGAAAGAACAAAACATCGCCTGGCTCCATCTCAACGTGGTGCCATTCATGATCTTGCACCCATTCATCGATGATGCAGCCGCGATCGTTCATAGGAAGAAGAGCATGGTGCTGTCCATCAACCACCGACAAGCATCCGTTCTCGGTGGTGCTTGCGTCTACTGCAATCATGCACGAGATTGACGTCTCAACGAATGGGTAGGCCGGAGCATCTTGGTGCGGAGAAAAGCCAGCACCACCAACCAACTTGTAGTTGATCTTCTCCTTATATAAGGACGCTTGCTCCCCCATGAGAGACGACACGATGTCGAGGATTACACCTGTTGCAATTGCATCGCGGAGCTTGGAGTGAAAAGGAACGAAATTTTCGGTGCGGCATAGCTTTGGGCCATGGTCTGTCATCTCGCGATAATGCAACCAGTCTCCTGAATCGTCCCAGTTCTGGACTTCGGTGACCCACTGCTGCAGATCTTGTATCTCACGGCCAACAAATGGGCGACACAAGAGCCAACCATTGCGTTGATATGAATCAAATTGAGAAGGTGTGACGGGCACGGGTTCATCGTATTGACACTTATGCCTATGGGGAAAGCCAAGGCTGGATTGTTCACCTCTTCTTCACCCACTACCTCGGTGGTACCGTAATTTCCAGTGTGAAAGGGGAAACCACATGACTTACGCAGGCGAACGAGTGCTGTATGACGCAGACACTCACATTATGGAGTTGCCCGATTTCTTGAAGAAATTTGCGGACCCAGAAATTCGTGACCAATTGCCTTTGGTGGATTACGGACGATCATTGGTGACCGACGAAGAAGTCGCCGTCATCATGGAGAATGGTTCACAACACGCTGAAGATCACAAGCAGACTCTCATTGCACTAGGTGATCGCATGATTACCGAAGTCAAGGAGATTCAGGCGCTTGGTTCTTTCGATAAGCATGACCGAGTCATTGCCAATGACATGTTGGGTTTCAAGAAACAGCTTGTGTTTGCAACACATAGCTTGCACATGCCATTTTCACCGAGCAGCAAGATTTCAGATGCGCTTCGTTATGGCGGCGCCCGTGCCCACAACCGCCACATGGCAGATTTTTGTTCTATCGATGATCGGCTCATGGGAGTTGCTGCGATTCCACTTGAGAATCCTGAACTTGCATTGAAAGAAGTGATGTGGAGTCTCGACAATGGTCTTGACGCAATGTGGGTTCCACATCGTTTAGCTGGCGAACGTTCTCCAACTCATGTTGATTTCAATCCCATCTGGTCGGTGTTGCAGGAAGCTCAAGTGCCAGTTGTATTCCATGTTGGTGGCAATCCACTGCAATTGTCACCTGGTTGGAGCAACACAGGTCGCGGCGTCACCAAAGATTGGATGGGTGGCGGAGAAAACGTACGTGCTCGAGATGCAGCAGTTCTGCAACAAGGTATTGAAACATTCATTTCAATGTTGATTCTTGATGGCGTACTCGAAGATTTCCCAAACTTAAAGTTTGCGTCTGTAGAACTTGGCGCCGGTTGGGTTCCTGAGTTGCTTGTCCGTCTTGATGACATTCACAAGGCGTACTCACGCGTAGATGAACGTCTGAAAGGCTTTACGCGCAAACCGTCTGAACAAATACGAGAGCAATGTGCATTTACACCGTTCGTGTTTGAAAACGTAGGTCGCATGATTGAACATTCAAATGACGACCTCTATTTGTTCTCTAGTGATTACCCGCACACCGAAGGTGGCAGAGACCCGATTGCTCGTTTTGAATCCTGCATGCAGGGTCTGCCAGAAGAGTCAATTCAAAAATTCAATTCAGGAAACTTCATGCGCGTACTTCCACGCGCCAAGGTTTCATCACAAAAGTAGGAATTATGACAACACTTGATTTCAACCCAGATGAACTACGCGACAAGTACAGGTCAGAACGAGACAAGCGACTTCGCACCGAAGCAAACGAACAATATGTAGAAGTAGCAGGAGAGTTTGCGCATTATCTCGATGATCCGTACATGAAACTTGAAGAGCGCGCACCAATTGTCAAAGAAGTGCAAGTTGCAATCGTGGGTGGCGGTTTTGGCGGAATGTTGGTGGGTGCTCGTTTGCACGAAGCTGGAGTGCATGATTTCACCATTATTGAAAAAGGTGGAGACTTCGGTGGCACCTGGTATTGGAATAGGTATCCCGGTGCAGCATGTGACGTTGAGTCATATATCTATTTGCCGTTGTTAGAAGAGACTGGGTTTATTCCTGTATCGAAGTACACGCCTGCTCCTGAGATTTTGGCTCATTGCCACCGCATCGCAAACCACTTCAATTTGTATGAACGTGCAATCTTGCAAACCGAAGTGACTGAAGTTCGTTGGAACGAAGATGATCGACGCTGGGTAATTCGCACCAATCGTGGTGACGAGATTCGTGCACGTTTCATCAGTATGGCGAACGGCCCTCTTCATCGACCCAAATTGCCTGGTATTGAAGGTGTCGGCACATTTGCCGGGCATTCATTTCATACCAGTAGATGGGATTACGAATACACCGGCGGCACCAGCAAAGGTGCATTGACAGGTCTGAAAGATAAGCGCGTCGGAATTATTGGCACTGGTGCTACCGCAGTGCAGTGCGTGCCGCATCTTGGTGCAGGCGCAAAAGAGTTGTATGTATTCCAACGCACACCATCTTCAATTGACGTGCGCAATGACAAACCAACTGATCCTGAGTGGGCGAGTTCTTTAGAGCCTGGTTGGCAGCGACGCCGCAATGAAAACTTCACCAACCTCACTTCTGGAGTGTTTGATAGCGAAGACCTTGTCAACGATGGTTGGACTGAGATCATTGGCAATCTCATGTTGCGCGCTCGCAAAGAAGGCGGTCTTGGTACCAGCGTGGAAGAGATCGGCACCATTGTTGAAGTGGCGGACTTTGAAAAAATGAATCAAGTTCGTTCACGTGTTGACGACATTGTGAAAGACCCACTTACTGCTGAAGCTCTGAAACCTTGGTATCGACAGTTCTGTAAGCGTCCGTGTTTCCATGACGACTATCTCCCAACGTTCAACCGACCAAATGTCACGCTTGTTGATACTGGTGGTCGTGGTGTGGAGAAAATCACGCCGAAGGGAATCGTGGCAAATGGCGTGGAATACGAACTTGATTGCCTTATCTATGCAACAGGTTTTGAAGTGGGCACGGATTACGCACGTCGTTCTGGGTACGAAGTGTTTGGCACCGATGGCCTCACCATTACCGACAAGTGGGCAGATGGTGTGGAGACATTCCACGGATTCTTCTCTCGTGGATTTCCTAATGCGTTTATCGTGTCGACGGCTCAGTCTGGTTTCTCCGTGAACTTCCCGCACATGTTGAACGAACAAGCAATACATATTGCTCATGTGGTGAAGTATGCAACGCAAGAAGGCGTGACCCGAATAGAGACCGCTGAGCAGGCTGAACAAGATTGGGTGCAGGAGATCAAAGCAAACTCCACTATGAACCTGAAGTTCTTAGAAGCATGCACGCCCGGTTATTACAACAATGAGGGCAAGCCCGCTGAACGCGCTGCACAAAATGGCAGTTACGGACGTGGGCCCGTTGCCTTCGTACGACTGCTCGAAGCGTGGCGTGCACAGGGCGACTTCGCTGGTCTGGAATTACAGAAATAGCCCCTGGGGCAATTCCACTGTCAGTTGTAGAGCCTTGTACGGGCTCGGATACCAAGGGCGGGCGATTGCCTTACTAGGGTGCGGATATGGATTTTGAGTACCCACCCCAAGCCGATACCTACCGCACAAAAGTGCGTTCGTTTCTCGATGCCAACCTTCCGAAAGATTGGAAGGGCATCGGTGCATTGAATCATGCTGCGGCAGCAGAGTGGACTGAGGAGTGGCGCAAGAAGTTGTACTCAGAAGGTCTTCTGGCAATCACATGGCCGAAGGAATACGGCGGTCAAGGCTTGTCACACATTGAGTCTCTTGTTCTTGCAGAAGAGTTCGCACGTGCAGGTGTTCCTGCAGGTGGACCAAACGATGGTTTCGGAATTGGCATGTTGGGTAACACCATCATCGCTGTCGGCACAGAAGAACAGAAGCGCCACTATTTGCCGCGCGCATTGTCTGGCGAAGATCGTTGGTGTCAGGGATACAGCGAACCTGCAGCGGGAAGCGACTTAGGAAACCTTGGTTGTCGTGCGGTGCTCGACGGCGATGAATGGGTCATCAATGGTCAGAAAATCTGGACATCAGCTGGTCATCTCGCTAACTACATATTCGTGCTGGCTCGTACATCACCAGATGATGTAAAACACCGCGGCATTACTTTCCTCCTCGTTGACATGCGTCAAAAAGGTGTGGAGATTCGCCCCATCAAGATGATGTCTGGTGATTCAGAGTTCAATGAAGTGTTCTTTACCGACGCACGTTGTCCAAAAGAAAATGTCGTGGGAGAGGTCAATGGCGGCTGGATGGTTGCTATGACACTTCTCGGTAACGAGCGTGGCGCTGGTGCTGTCGTTAGCAGTATCTCGTTCCGTGGTGAGCTCGACAAGTTGAATGCGTTGGCGCAAGAAAAGGGTCTTACTAAGGATCCTCACATTCGTCAACGTTTGGCTCAAGCACACATCAAAGTGGAGATCATGCGATTCCTTGGATACCGCACACTTACTGCATTCATGAGTGGCAACCAGCCTGGGCCTGAAGCATCGATCGGCAAATTGTGGTGGAGTGAGTATCACAAGGAAGTCACGGAATTGGCTGTCGATATTCTCGGGGCCGATGCGCTTGTGCCCGTTGGTCAAACACCACATACTGCGTTCACTACCGATTCACCTGGTTCACCAAACGACAGTGCGAACTGGGTTGGTGTGTTCTTGAATGCTCGTGCCGGAACGATTTATGCCGGTACAAGCCAGGTGCAACGTGGAATTGTTGGCGAACAAGTTCTTGGTCTTCCAAAGGAACCTCGTGCAGACGGCGGCCCTTGGAAGAACATTCCTGGCCACGGCTGATATTTGTCAACCGACGCAATGCGTCAGTACAAGTAGTTATTTGACGACAATTTGCAATGTGCGAGTGGCCGCTGACTTCTTGCTTGGCTTGTAGCGAAGCGACAAAGTGATTGCCTTCTTTTTGTTGAATTTATAGCTAGAACCAGTTTTGGTGATGCCGTTCTTTGCACTCGTGGCAATTGTGATGGATCCAAATCGTTTGGCTTGAAAAACTCCTGCTGCCTTAAGAAGTGCGGTGACAGAAACCTTGGAACCTTTCTTCACTGTAAGAATGCGCGACATAGACATCGTTGGTACAGAAAAAGTAATTCCTGTGGTAACGACTTGTAGGCCATCACCCATTGGTGTGTAAGTGGTCGACGGAACCACCGCACTATCGGTGGAGTTCGTTGTGCGTTTTACTGGAAGTGTGCTGATGTTGGCCTGGGATGGGGTGAGACCAAATGAATTCATGAGGTACGCAGCAGGAATATATGCACGGAATGTTGAGCGATTCAAAATCGGTTCAGTGTTTTTCACAACAGTGGAGATTGTGGATCCCCAATCTTGATTCGGCGGAGAACCAGCGCAGATGCTGGGGCTCCACGGACATGATCTTGGTGTGCTAACTGTCTCATATTCATCCATTTGAAAATGGGGTCCTGCAATTTTTAATTGTGCAGCACCAGTCAGTCGATCAGTAGAAGCAAGACCAAATACAGAAGCATCAGTGTCCATCCATCCACCAAAACTTGCTGGGTCGAAAACGTTAACTATGCATCCACTTCCGTCTGCATTACGAGTACAACCGTCTAAGAGTTCATCTGGTGGTACTACGGAGTTTCGAAAACCAGGAAGTAAGAATGCAACGAGTCTGTTTGCTGATGCATATGTGGCTTTCTCGCCGATGTCACATAATTCAATTGCGGGTGACCAGCCTGAGCAACTACTCGCACCGACGCCGTAGTTCTGAGTAAGAGTTGGCTTGACCACGATTGTTGCAACATCGCGCACGCCAGGTGCTGCTGGAGTGAACGATTGAATTGCGCCATTTGAAATCACAGTTCCCACGCGCGCCGTTGGATCTTCGCCGGGCTGACGACGGAAATTAATCGTGACTTCGCCAAGTACTTGGTATCCAGTTGGTTTGGCCGAGATTCCACCTTTTGGATACACCACCATGTATGGCGCCTCGCATGAAGTAGCGGTGGTCTCTAGGAAACGACACGGAGTGGAGTACACGCCTCCGGCGATTGTGTAGTCGGCTGTCATCTGAGACGTTACTTGGGTGAGTTGAACACCATCGACGAAGACTGAGTCGATACAGCCTTTGGACTGGTCAGTGGAACAAAAACCAAGTCCCTTGTTTGTGGCCAGTGTGGTGTTGAAGATGTAGACAGTCTTGGTGGCCGCTTGAACAGGAGACACTGAAGTAAAACAAGTGGCAATTGCGGCAAAAGCGGCAACAGTGAAAAGGGAAATACGACGCATCCCCACAGGTTACATGGGGTTTTTACGCATGAATAGATTGCGTTCGATTCATGGTTGAGATGCAGTCAGTTATAGGGTTTTCTTGGAAACCAAGGAGGCCCCCATGGCAACACCAGATGTGCATACAGATTTCAAGACGGTCGTTAACGAACGCCGCAGTATTCGTGGTTACAAACCAATTCCAGTTCCACGTGAACTCATTGAGGAAGTCATTGAGATTGCAAAACGCGCGCCGTCATCCATGAACACCCAGCCGTGGCATTTCCACGTAGTAACCGGTGAGCCACTCGAAATGATTCGCAAGGGAAATACTGAACGCATGATGTCGGGGTCTCGCGTCGACCGAGAAATCAAATTGAATCATGGGTACGAAGGACCACACCGAGATCGCCAAGTGGAAATTGCAGTTCAGTTGTTTGAAGCAATGGGAATTGAACGCGATGATAAAGCACGTCGGCAAGATTGGGTCATGCGAGGCTTTCGCCAGTTTGATGCACCAGTGTCCATTGTGATCACGGTTGATAAGGCACTTGAACATGACACCATCGCTCATTTCGACTGTGGCGCTGCAACATATGGGTTGGTGCTTGCTGCATGCTCAAAGGGTCTTGGTTCTGTTATCAACGGTCAGGGCATCATGCAGTCGCAGGTCGTACGTGAACATGCGAATATCCCCGAAGACCAGGTCATCATGACGTGTGTTGCAATGGGTTTCCCCGACGAGTCATTTGTGGCTAACGATGTTCGTTCCCGTCGTGCACCTAATGACTCCGCCGCTTCTTTTGTTGGTTTCGACTAGCACCTCGCCTGCCAAGCGCAATAGAACTTTGCCTAGTATGTGATACGTGGCAGTTGCTCTCGACACCCGCACGCGCATTCTTGACGCCACGATTGACCTCCTTGCCTCGGGTGGAGATTCTGCTGTTCGATTGTCTTTGGTCGCAGAAGCCTTAGACATTTCTGAACCATCCATTTATCACCACTTCAAAAATCGAAGTGACTTAATTACTGAGGCATACAGCGAGTGGTATTGGCGCTGTCTCAAACTTGAAGTACCAGTTGAGAACATCATGATGCTCGTCGACACGAAAGAGGACTACCTGCGTGCGGTGTTGAAGTCAATGTCGTGGAGCTACAGACCCGATCGAATTGACACTCGTTCCATCCGTGTCAGTGTCTTGGGCGCAGCGCAAACTAATCCTGAACTGCGCGAAAAAATCAACGCAGTAAACCAAAAATTCCTCACGAGCCTTGCGGATGCATTGATAACTGCGCAGCAAAAGGGCTGGGTGCGCACAGATCTAGATCCAATGGCGACGGCATATTGGTTGCACGGCCAAATCAATGGCCGTGTTGTTGCAGAAATGGATCCGGGTGTTGTCGATCTTGAGAAATGGGATGCGGTTTCGTACGAAGTAGTGCGACATCTACTTGCCTGAGAAGTGCGCAATGCCTACCCAGAGCCCCGATGTGCATAAGCCTGTAATCTGCTGTCACCACGAAAGCAGGCCACAATGACTCGTCTCGGATATCAAATCCCTAACTTCACCTATCCATCTGGAACAAATATCTTCCAGTCGGTTATCAACCAAGCACAAGCCGCAGAAGCAGCCGGGTTCGACCGCGTTTTTGTGATGGATCACTTTTACCAACTGCCAGGCCTCGGTGCTCCTGAAGAGCCAATGCTCGAGTGTTACACCATGCTCTCCGCCATCGCGCAGCACACTAAGTCGGTGCGGCTGTCATCGCTTGTAACCGGCAATACATATCGCAACCCCACATTGCTAGCTAAAACGATTACAGCTCTCGATCACGTATCAAATGGTCGAGCCACATTAGGAATCGGTGCCGGATGGTTTGAATTAGAACACGATTCGCTGGGGTATGAATTCGGAACCTTTACTGATCGATTCGAAAAATTAGAAGAAGCACTACAGATCATTAAGCCCATGTTGAGCGGCGAGAAAGTGTCGTTTAGTGGCAAGCACTATTCCGTTACCGATGCAGTGAACTCTCCTGCGCCAATCTCCCAGATTCCCATCATGATTGGTGGAAGTGGTGAGAAGAAAACATTGCGCATGGTTGCCCAATACGCGAATGAATCAAATTTGTCGCGAGGCACAGCGCAAGAGATTCCGCAAAAGCTCGATGCATTGGCCGCACACTGTGAACGTTTGGGTCGTAACCGGGCAGAAATCAAAGTGACGAAACTGGTGATGTGCTGTGTAGCACCAACCATGGAAGAAGCTCAAGCAGATGTGAAAGCGTTGTCCGGAGCAAAAAATTGGACCGACGAAGTAATGCAGATGCTGCCGCACATGCTTATTTTTGGTGACCCCGACACAGTGGGGGAGAAGTTACAAGAACTTATGAGTACGGGTATTGATGGACTCACTATCAACTTGCCAGTGAATGGCCACAACACAGATCGCATTGGATTGCTTGGTCAAGTTGCTAATGCAGCGATTGGCTAGTTGCTGCGTAAACGTTGTGCAGTTAGTTATTTTCTTTTCTTAGACACGGGTTTATCCCAACCCAAAGCCGTCTGAACAGCTTCACCTGTCTGGCTCATGTAACCGATGTAGGCAAGCACATCTTGTTTCTGTTGATCAGAAATGTCGTTCACTTCGTCGAGGACGTTCATGGCTTGAACAATCAATGTTCCGATAAGGATGAGAGTCTTGCTGGTGCGGTCGCTCACTTGGGTGTTGTTTGTTGATTGTGCAAAGACCGATTCAAGAACCAATTTCTGATTTGCCTGAAACCGTACGGGGCTAACGCCGCAACCCAACAAGTAGGTAATCGTCTGCATTCGCGCCTTCGCTAATCTCAAAACATCGATATTGCCTTCTAGAACCAAATTGAGGCGTGTGACCTCGTCGCTATTGGTATTAACGAAGAAGCCAAAAAATGCAGTCTCTACTGCTTGAGATAACAGCTCTTCTCGGGATCCGAAATAGCGGACTACATAGTCGGTGTGTACCCCAGCCTTTTCGCAGATTCGCGCGACGGTCACATCTCCAGGTGCATATTCAACGAGTAACTGAATTGTGGCATTCAACATGCGTGCGGTGGCTTCCGCCTGGCTGAGACGGGGCTTCTTTGGGACAGAAGTTGCTGGGGTGCTCTTCTTCCTTGCCTGGGCCATATGGCAAGCGTAATGGTCTGAACCGGGAAGAAAGACGCGTGGAATATAGCTAGTCATCTTTACTTGTGTATCTAATGCACTTATTATGCATACAATGCACATTATGACCCTGTTTCCTGCCTCACGTCTGATGACTTTCCTGCGTTGCAACCTTGCAGCCCTCCTGGTGGGGCTGATGGTGATTGCACTTCCTGTTGCTATGCAGTCTCCACAACGAGCAAGTGCAGCACCGATGACTGGTTTTTCGCGCGTTGCCGCGGGTGATTCATTCACATGTGGTGTCAAAACTGATGGAACTGTGTGGTGCTGGGGCCGCAATAACGTCAAACAATTGGGTGATGGAACAACGACAAACAGAACTCGGCCAGTACAGGTAATTGGATTGTCAGGTGCGACACAAATTATTGCCGGACAAGGATTCGCATGCGCATTGAAATCAGATGGAACAGTCGCATGTTGGGGAGACAACGGTGTAGGTCAACTGGGTGATGGAACTACAACAGGGCGCTCTACACCAACTGTGATTCCAGGTCTCACCGGAGTCACACAAATTTCAGGAAACTTCATGCATGTTTGTGTCCGCCTCAGCGATTCAACAGCGCGTTGTTGGGGTTGGAATGTTTTGTATCAGTTAGGCGACGGCACTACCACCAACAGATTATCTCCGATGACGCCAAGCAACTTGGCTGGAATCGCTCAGATCAGTGCTGGAGTTTTCCAAACATGTGCCCGCCTGAATGACGCCACCGTGCGGTGTTGGGGCGCTGGAAATCATGGTGGCCTCGGGGACGGAAACGGCGTGTATTCAACTAGCACGAAAACTAGCCCGACTGGAATTTCAGGTGTTGCACAAATTGGTAATGGGACTGGGTGGAACAATCATTGCGCATTGTTGTCAACTGGAGTTCTTAAATGTTGGGGCCTCAATGAAAGTGGTCAACTAGGCGACGGCACAACAACTAGCCGGTGGTCTCCTGTAGTTTCTGGACCATTTCCTGCTGCAATATCGGCAGTTGATCTTGGTATGTATGTTTCGTGTGCAGTTTTAGTAGATACATCAGCGGTGTGTTGGGGCACTAACTTCGTGGGTGCAATTGGTGACGGTACAACCGTTAATCGTTCGGTGCCGACTTTAGTAAGTGGGTTAACTGGTGTAGATCAGATTTCAACGAACTATTACCACACATGTGCTGTGCTGTCGGATACGACTGTGAAGTGTTGGGGACGAAACACATATGGTGAATTAGGTAATGGCACAACAACCAGTGCTTTAACTGCGATTTCCGTATCAGCGCCGCCTGTCGCTCTTGCAACACCAACATCGGTTTCAGCTACTGCCACCTCATCAACCTTGAAGTCAATCAATGTGTCATGGGCTGCAAATGCCAACGCATCATCATTCACAGTAAAGATCTACAACAGTGCTGGTTCGTCTTTGCTCGGTACTAAAACGGGAGTGTCGGGTACATCAACAACGATTACGTCTTCTACGTATGGATCGATTGCGGATAACACGTCCTACAAGATCACAGTGACAGCAATTGGAGACGGAACTAACTATCTCACCTCTTCTGAAAGTAGTCAGGATTCAGTCACTACGAATTCTCTCACTACGCAAACACCGGTAGTGCTGACTTCAACCAGCGGTACATATGGAACTGATATCACTCTTGCAATTTCAGGTGGTTCTGGAAGTGGTGCTGTTACTTACGCGGTAACAACTGCAGGTACAGCTGGTTGTTCAATCACGGGCGGCAACACATTAAGGGCAACATCAATTGGTACGTGCACGGTGACAGCAACAAAAGCTGCAAGCGGCGTCTATTCGGCTGATTCGTCAAATGCGACAACGGTGACGTTCTCTGCTGTGATAGTCACCACTACGACAACAGCGCCCCCTGCTTTATCGATTGTGATTCAGGCTCCCGTCACCACAGTTGCTCAAGGTCAGGCTTCAGTTGCAACTCTGGCACCAACAACAACGGTTCCAACCTTCGGCGCAAATGGCTCGCCGAGTCCAACAACAACGATTGCAAAATCAAAGACAGCAGTCACCACGACACTTCCACGAATTGTGACAACAACAACCATCGGGCCGCCATCAGTTGACAAGGTTGCCGCAGGTCAAACTGCAGTACAAGTTGATGGTGTTAAGACCGATGCAAAAGTGTCGCGTCAAAATAACCGGATGGTTGTTGATGCTGGATCGTTGACTGCGACTTTGTCAGGTATTGACAACACTGGAAAAACATTGGCACTTGACAGTGATGGCAATGTTCATTTGTCCGCTGGTGATGTCATCAAAGTGAGTGTTGGTGGCTTTAAACCAGAATCCATTGTTGAAGTGTGGCTGTTCTCAACCCCCGTACAGTTGGGTTCTGCAGTTGTTGATGCCAAAGGAACCATGAACGGCACATACAAATTGCCTTTTGGAGTCAAATCTGGATCTCACCGCGTTGTAGTGACTGCCAAGTTGCGCAACGGCAAACCAACGACATTTACATTCGGAATTTTGGTCGGAGACATTTCGAAAACTTCAACTCTTACCCGAGTATTGATTGCGATCCCAATCTCATTGGCGATTGGTATTGGTTTCCTTCTTCCGAACCAGGCTCGTCGACGTAAACGCCGCGCAGCTATCTAGCAATCACTCAGAGCGATGAGATGTTCTGGTTCAGTTGAATTAGAAGCACGATGATTGCCGCTGAGACCGTTAGAACTCCACCGATAATCACTTTTAGGGTGCTGTTGATTCGGGTGAGTTCTTTTTCAATGTTGCCGATGCGGTAACTGATGGGCTCAAAATCTTGTTTGCGGGCAACGTCTGACCAGCCTGAGGGTGGCAAATGTTCCATGAGTATGTTTGCCACGTGGTCTCCTAGGTGTGATCGAAGCCCGACCTGCATGTCGAACCGTTCTGCTTCGCTGATGCTCATGATAAATCCTCCTGTGGAGCGTTGTACACTACAAAGATGAGATGTTTTGGTTCAGTTGAATCAGAAGCACGATGATTGCCGCTGAGACCGTTAGAACTCCACCGATAATCACTTTTAGGGTGCTGTTGATTCGGGTGAGATCTTTCTGAATATCGGCGATGTCTTGTTTGCGGGCAACGTCTGACCAGCCTGAGGGTGGCAAATGTTCCATGAGTATGTTGGCCACGTGGTCTCCTAGGTGTGATCGAAGCCCGACCTGCATGTCGAACCGTTCTGCTTCGCTGATGCTCATGATAAATCCTCCTGTGGAGCGTTGTACAAAGGCATTTGACCGCGTCAAGCTTGTACTGAAAATGGATGTATTCAGCGTTTTAGGCCAGTTTCACTCTGAAAACCGTTCCTCAGCTCGAAAGAGTGCCCAAAAGTGGATTTTGACGCTTCTGCCATATGAGCAGTTGCTCATTACGCTGGAGAAATGGAGTTGTCATGACGAACGCGGTGTTTACAGCACGCAACACTGCGCTAGTGGCACTGGGAGCAGTAGATGCTCCCCTTGAGGTCACATCTGCATGGATCGACGAGCAGTTAGCCGCGACCTATGCCTCGTGTGGAGTTCGGCCGGGGCTCTTGGAAAAAGTCGCTGGGATCCACAGTCGTCGTTGGTGGCCCGAGGGCACCACATTCGACCAAGTAGCGGCAGAAGCTGGACGCGTTGCCCTGAAGAACTCCGGGGTAAGTGCGTCAGACATCGATGTTCTCATCAGCACATCGGTCTGCAAACACCACCTTGAACCATCCATGGCATCTTCAGTGCATCATCAATTGGGATTGCCGTCCTCAGCAATGAACTTTGATCTTGCAAATGCATGTTTAGGTTTTATCAATGCCATTTGGCTTGCGTCGCAACTTATTGATTCTGGTCAAGTGCGCTATGTCCTCATTGTTGACGGAGAGGGAAGTCGTTACACACAAGAAGAGACGATTCGTCGCCTTCAAATGCCAGGCACCACTGCCGAGGACATCTTTGCTGAATTTGCGTCTCTCACACTTGGCTCAGGCGCTGTGGCTGCAGTGTTAGGACCGGCAGATTTAGGTGGGCACCGCATTGTGGGTGGAGTGTCTCGAGCCGCAACAGAACATCATGAACTTTGCATTGGGTCACTTGACAAAATGACAACCGATACTGCAGGTCTTTTGGCAAACGGAATTGCTCTTGCACATGATTGCTTCACTGAAGCTGAACAACACGAAAAATGGTTGAAGAATATTGATTGGTATATCTTGCATCAAGTAAGCAAAGTGCACACTGACAGTGTGTGTGCTCATCTTGGAATCGATCCAGAAAAGGTTCCCGTCTCGTATCCCTCATTAGGAAATGTGGGGCCTGCTGCAATTCCACTCACCATGGCGCACAATCAACATCTCTTTGCTGCAGGCGACAATATTTTGTGCATGGGAATTGGCTCAGGTTTGAATGTCAGCTTTGTTGAATTGCAATGGTGACAGAAGCTTCGCAACTACCCGAAATTGAATCTTCGTGGGTGCGCACCTACAACGTTGATAGAAATGGCATTGCTGAGAGCTTCTCAGTTCTCGAAGCCGGACCATTGGAACCACGTGGAACGATTGTGTGCGTTCATGGCAATCCCACTTGGTCATTCATGTGGCGTAATTTTGTCCGCGAGCTAAGTACACAGTGGCGCGTCATTGCTATTGATCAATTAGGAATGGGCTTTTCGAGTCGATCTGGAAAAACGCGCACACTTGCCACACGCATTGAAGATCTGGACGCGTTACTCGCAGAGGCCAAGGTGAATGGGCCTGTGATATTGATGGCACACGATTGGGGTGGACCTGTTGCTATTGGTTGGGCAACACAGCATGAAGAGCGCGTGGAAAAACTCGTGTTGTTTAACACAGGTACTCAGATTCCTACATCGGGAATCCCAGGACTCATTCAAGTCTCGAACACTCCAGTTTTACGCAATGCGATTTGTACTTGGACTAAAGCATTCATTACTGGCGCTGTGGTCACAACAGGTGGAATCACGCGCAGTATTCGTAAGGCGTATTCCGCGCCGTATAAGTCGTCACGTCGTCGTCGAGCCATCGCGCAGTTTGTTGCAGACATTCCCACTTCTGAAAACCATGTCACTGCACCTGTGCTGCGGGAATTAGCAGCGCGCGCCAGAACGCTCGTAGTTCCCACATTATTGATGTGGGGAGTGCGCGATTTTGTCTTTCACACTGGGGTACTGGCTGATGTGCAACGCACTTTTCCACACGCCCAGACCATCACGTTAGATACGGGTCATCTCTCGCCGGAACACATTGATGCGCCGCGTTTAGTGCGTGAATGGTTAATGGCGACAGGTGAGCCCACAACAGGTGGTCAACCTCGCAGTAGCGCAGATCTCAATGTTGCGGTGCGTCGCCGAGCCAAAGCAACTCCCGATGCAGTTGCAGTTTTTGATGCCAAAGAAAAAATCACGACGACATGGCGCGAACTAGAGGCACTCATTCTGCATTGCCGTGGACATCTTGTGGACAGCGGTGTAGGTGTTGGTGATCGTGTGGCGATCTTTGCTCCATTTACAGCCAGAACGATTGCCTTTGTGTATGCATGTTGGGCCGAGGGTGTTGTTCCTGTTGTTGCAGACCCAGGTTTAGGTATTGCCAACATGCGCCGTGCGCTACGCGAGAGCCGACCCGCATTTGTGGTGACTATTCGGTCAACTCGTATCGCAGCACGAGTGCTTCATCTAGCGCATCGCGCAAAAAGACTTGATCTCACTGCCATGACCCAACCAGGACAGCACACCATTTCTGAATGGAACAGCATTGCTGATTCAGAAACAGCTGCTGTGTTGTATACCTCTGGTGCCACAGGGCCAGCAAAAGGTGTGGTGTACACGCACGGTCAACTTCGCTCTCTAGCTGCAGCAATTCAACAACAGTTTTCCATTACGGATGACGACGGTATTGCGGCTGCCTACATTCCTTTTGCTTTGTACGGGCCTGCATGGGGAGTAGCGGTGGGGCTACCGAAGATCAATGTGATTGCTCCGGGGAAACTGTCAACTGAAAATTTACGAGAAGCTCTCGATGGAGTTAACGGAACAATTCTTTTTGCAGCTCCGGCACCGTTGCGCAATGTCATTAAAGATGGTGCACGGTTTTCCAATGTGCGTTGCGTGATGTCGGCAGGTGCACCAGTGAGCGATGTGTTGTTGCGTGACGTTGCACGATCATTTCCTGATGCGGAACTTTTCAGTCCCTATGGAATGACAGAAATGTTGATCATCACTGATGGAATGCGTGAATCTTCAACAAGTAGTCGCGGGGTGCCTGTGGGCCGACCATTGCCTGGTGTTGATGTAGTGGTGTTTCCATTCGGATGTGTTGCTACTGATGATTTAGAGCCGGTTGCCACGGGTGCAACAGGCGAGATTTTTGTGACAGGCCCATGGTTGTCGGTGGGTTATGACCAGCATTGGGCACGCAATAGAGATGCGCGTGTGCAATATGCAGGGCATGAATGGCATCGCACCGGAGATGTGGGACATGTGCAAGACGGCTTGTTCGTGGAAGGTCGCATTGCGCACGTGCTTGATATTGCCGGAACACAAGTAACTCCAGTGCCTATTGAGCAATCAGTCGAGGAGATCTTCCCTGGCGTCACCGCAGCAGCAGTGGGAGTGACAACTGATGGACAAGATGCTCTGGTTGTCGTGTTGTGTGATGGAAGCACGACTGGCATGGCAGATGTTGCAGTACAAAATGCAGTGCGTGGTGTTGCACCACAAGTTACGTCGGTTTTGTACAAGAAAACTCTCCCTGTGGATCGGCGACACAATTCCAAGATTGATCGCACTGCATTGAGTGCGTGGGCAACTACCCAATTGAGCAAGTAATGCGCGTTCTTGTTACCGGGGCAACTTCAATGATTGGTGCATGCACAGTGCGAGAGATGCTGCGCCGTGGTCACGAAGTACATGTTTTGCAACGTGGAGAATCAGAGCTTCCTGTAAAAGTCTTTCGTGGTGATATTCGCGACAGCGATGTAGTGCGCGCAGCAATTCATGGATGTGATGTAGTTATTCATGCTGCAGCAAAAGTTGGTTTAGCCGGATCTTTCCAAGAGTTTTTCTCAACCAATGTGACTGGTACTGAAAACATCATGAACGCTGCTGCTGATGCGGGGTGTCGGGGAGTGGTGTACGTCTCTTCTCCTTCGGTCTCTTACAGCACAACTCCGGTAGAGGGTGCAGTTCCTCCTCCGGCCATCGACGATGTGATGGGGCATTATTCGCGCACCAAATCCATCGCAGAACGCGCCGTGCTCAATGACCATCGCTTACCTACTGTTGCATTGCGTCCTCATCTTGTGTGGGGACCAGGAGACACACAACTTGTGGGGCGCATTGTGGAACGTGCGCAACAATGTCGTCTTGTCTTGGTGAATAAAGGCAATGCAGTTGTGGATTCCACGTATATAGACAATGTGGCTGATGCATTAGTTGCTGCCGCAGAACGCATAGGCATACAAGAGAATCTTGATGGCCGAGCACTTGTGGTGAGCAATGGTGAGCCACGAACAGTTGCGAGTCTTGTGGAATCCATTTGCACAGCAGCTGGGGTTGCATGCGAACCACGATCGGTGAGTTTGCGCGCTGCCGTTGTTCTTGGAGCCATCATCGAAGCAGTGTTCAAGTTGCGCCCGCGTAGCGAGCCACCACTCACAAAGTTCACGGCCTACCAATTAGGCATCTCACATTGGTTTGATATTTCAGAGACTCGAGAGTTATTGGAGTGGGCACCTCGCATCAGCCTCGATGAAGGTTTCGCTCGCTTAGCGAACTCTTATGATTCTTGATCGTTCGTGGGCTGGTCGTCCTGTAGTTGCGAACTAAACACCCTGTGAGCGACAAGCGTCGCTGCACCAACGAACGTTCTCCCAATCCCGCTCCCACTTTTTGCGCCACTCAAATGGTCGACCACAGGCTGCACAAATTTTCGGCTTGTGACCATTCTTGGTTTTCGCAACACGAG
>JNSL01000008.1_pt1 | contig 53036 bp, 44 predicted proteins | sample 210691 | NCBI WGS metagenome assembly JNSL01 (sample SAMN02808685, study PRJNA238866) | freshwater metagenome | biome: fresh water; feature: freshwater reservoir; material: water; isolation source: water column of the freshwater reservoir Embalse de Amadorio in Spain | place: Spain: Valencia ...
ACTACTCCAGCCCACGCAAAATGGCAGGTTACTTGCGATGCTGGTCTGTTGGAGATAGAGATACTTTTGACGCCGACTAAGCCACCAAAAATTCAAACAATAAAGGTGGCTAAAGTCCCTTCGTGAGCAATAAGCCCAGTGCAATGTGTCTAAGATAAATAAGGTGCTATTCGCTCCGCTGACTGCTATCGAAAGAACTTAGATGTCTAAGCCAAATGGCAACACCGCACAAAACGGTCGCGATAAAAAACAATTTGCTGGAACACTTAGTTTGATCATGGGAGCCACCGGTGTTGTGTTCGGTGACATTGGTACTAGCCCGATTTATGCATTGAAAGAAACGCTTCATACCTCCGGTGGTCGTGTTGATGACATCTATGGCGTTGTATCGCTATTCTTTTGGACTCTTACTTTAGTTGTTTCTGTTAAATACCTTGGCTTCGTTATGCGGGCAGATAACAAAGGTGAAGGTGGCATCCTTGCGCTGCTTTCACTTATGCCACGCAAGATTCGTGGACCCAAGACAGCAAAGCATCAAGCCATTTTGGTTTTGATTTTGGTCGGTACTGCTCTGTTATTTGGAGACGGTGTCTTAACGCCCGCTATTTCAGTGCTTTCCGCAACTGAAGGTTTAGCTCAACTTAATAAAGATTTGGCACAAGTAGCAGTTCCATTAACCGTGGTAATTCTTGCAATTCTATTTATGGTGCAATCTAGAGGCACTCACACAATTGGAAATGTTTTTGGTCCAGTTATGTTGTGGTGGTTTGGATTAATTGCTGGCCTTGGCTTTTACCGGTTCTTAGCTGAACCTTCAGTTATCAAAGCACTCTCACCAATTTACGCAATTGAATACATCGGCCAAAATGGCTTAAAGACTTTTGCAATTTTAGCTTCGGTAATTTTGTGTGTAACTGGGGCTGAAGCGCTTTATGCCGACATGGGACACTTTGGAGTAAATCCAATTCGTTGGGCTTGGATGTTTTTAGTAGGTCCCGCGTTGATCATGTGCTACTTGGGGCAAGCAGCTTTAGTAGCTAGCGATCCGGAAGCAGCAAAGAATCCATTCTTTGGCCTGGCTCCTAACTCAACAATTCTTGTGATTTTGATCGTTTCGGCAGTGCTTGCAACGATCATCGCTTCCCAAGCATTAATCACTGGCGTATTTTCACTATCCCGCCAAGCCGTACAGCTTGGTTTGTTCCCACGCTTAACAATTCGACATACAAGCGCTGAACACGAAGGCCAGATTTATGTGCCAATCGTGAACTGGTTGGTTGGTATAACCAGTATTGCGCTTGTTATTGGATTTAAGTCTTCCTCCGCGTTAGCAAGCGCTTACGTGCTTGCAATTGCCGGAACAATGGCAATCACAACTTTTGCCTTCCACATAGTGGCCCGCGAAGTTTGGGAATGGCCACTGTACAAAGTTTTGCCACTGACAATCACGTTCTTGATCGTAGACATCAGCTTCTTGATTGGCACCTCATCTCACATCCTTGATGGCGGTTGGGTGCCAATTGCCCTTGGCGCCTTAGTCTTCGCGGTTATGGCTATTTGGCGTGCAGGTAACCGTGCTTTGAACCGCAGAATGCGCGAATCAACACGCACTTGGCAAGACATCTACCAAGGACTTGAAACTGGAGAAATTGCTAGCGTTCCGGGTATCGCAATCTTCATGGCTTCACCAGCTGAAATGGTTCCCGCTGCTTTGATTTCACACGTTACCGTTATGCATTCGCTACCTGAGGAAGTTGTAGTTGTTACGGTCAAGTCAGACACTCAACCAATCAGCTCAACTCCAGCACTTTGCGATCACATTTCAGATCGCTTGTGTCGAGTAACAATTCACGCTGGATACATGGAAAGCATCAACTTGCCAGAAGTTTTGGAACGGGAAGTCCTTGGCGAGAAAGAAAAGACAGCTACTTACTACTTGTCTGAGCGACACTTCTTAGCGTCTAACACTGGTTCGCTAGGACACCGAACCGAGGCACTTTTCGAAATCTTGCACCGCAACTCTGTTGCGCCAACTGAGTTCTATGGATTGCCTTATGACCGAGTGATCACAATCGGAACTCGCATCGATTTATAGCAAGACAAAACGAAAGCCCGCTTTCTAATCTGAAAGCGGGCTTTCGTTTTTAGATTTACTTGCCGGCGTTTAGCAACTCAATACGTAGATCGGCTGTTGCCTTATGAGCAGACATTCCTTCAAACCCAGCGATTGCTGAGTTGTGCGGAGCAACTTGCATTGTGGATTCGCGAGTTGAGGTTTGGTAAGTCACTGGCTTTAGGAAGCGACCTACTGACAAACCTGATGTGTACTTCGCTCCACCACCGGTTGGAAGTACGTGGTTAGTACCAGTTGTTCCCTTGTCTGCGTAAGACACTGTGGACCATTCTCCGATAAACAATGAGCCATAGTTCTTTAAGTGCTTTAGGTAGTAGTCATTGTCACCAGTCAGAATTTCCAAATGTTCTGGTGCCAAAGTATCCATAACTTCGATCGCATCATCTGGAGTCTTAACTAGGTAAACAGTTCCGTAGTCGCGCCAAGCTGGTCCAGCGATGTATTCAGTTGAAAGTTCGCCTAACTGACGCTTTACTTCGTCAATTACTGCCATACCAAGTTCACGTGATGTGGTTACAAGTGATGCAGGTGACTGCATGCCATGCTCAGCCTGACCCAATAGATCGCAAGCAACCATGCGAGCATCTGCAGTGTCGTCTGCAATTACAGCAACTTCAGATGGACCGGCAAGCAAGTCGATACCAACTCGGCCGAATAACTGACGCTTGGCTTCGGCAACGTATGCATTTCCTGCGCCAACCAAAATGTCTACTGGCTTTTCACCTAAAAGACCAAAGGTCATTGCAGCAAGTGCCTGAACGCCACCAAGGATGAAGGTGCGATCTACGCCGGAAAGATATGCCGAGTAAAGAACAGCATCATTGCCGCCAGTTTCAGACATCGGCGGAGTGCAAGCCATAGTCATTGGAACGCCAGCAATTTTGGATACACCAACAGTCATGAATGCTGAGGAAAGAATTGGGAAGTTACCTGCAGGCAAGTAAGCACCAACGCGTTCGATTGGAATGTATTTCTGTCCCAAAACAACACCAGGTGTTGTCTCAAGTTCAAAGTCAACTAAGTGCTTGCGAGTTTCGGTTGCAAACATCTTGGTCCGCTCGGAACCAATTTCAAGTGCCTTACGAAGTTCAGGTGAAAGCTTGTCACCAGTCTTTGCCAAGTCAGCTGCACTTAATTCAAAGTCTTTGTCCCACTTATCTAGATCGCGGGAATACTTTCTAACGGCATCGATACCATTCTTTTCAATTTCGGAAAGCATCTTCGAAACAGTTTCGATGACCTCAGGCAAACGCTGCGCTGGAGGGGAATCGAGTTCTGGTGCTTTAAGCACTTCGATTTCGGCTTTAAGGAACTTTTTATCGGCTTCTGTAATACGCATGGTTAAAACGTACTTCCCTTCTTAGGTATTGCGTTGGCGTTTTGGTGAAACATGTATTGGAAATCCCAAACCCACTCGAGCGGCCTCGGGCAAGGTTTCGCTCATTGAAGGGTGAGGGTGAATTGTGTCTGCTAAGTCTTGCAGACTTGCGCCCATTTCGATTGCCAGAGTTACTTCGGCAATGTATTCGGAGGCGTGAGGTCCGACAATTTGGGCACCGAGCACAACGCCCTCTGGAGTATGGACTAATTGCGCAAAGCCGGCTTTTTCCCCAAGTGTGTATGCCCGACCTGATGCAGCCATTGGGAACATTGAACCAACTGCTTGGTATCCAGCTTCTTTTGCCTCTTCGACAGTAAGTCCGGTCATTGCAATTTCTGGATCACTGAATACAACGGCAGGGATTGCAGTTGGATCAAACTTTGCATCATGGCCACTCAACACTTCAGCAGCCACGTGGGCTTCAGCGCTAGCTTTGTGGGCTAACGCTGGCCCTGGAGTTATGTCTCCGATTGCTGCAATCTTTGAAGTAACCAAAAGATCAGCTCCAACTTCAAGGATGCCACGAGCATTTGGCTTGATGCCAATAACTTCAAGTCCGATGTCGTCGGTGTTTGGTGTGCGACCAATTGCAACCACAACGTAATCAACATCAATTGCAGATTCAGTGCCATCGGTTGTGACCGTCAGTGATTTACCGTTATCGCTAACCACCTTGGTATTGACGCGAACATCAACACCGAGTTCTCCAAGGCGTCGGGCAACTGGGGCAACCAAAGTTGAAGGCAAAGCCGGAAGTAATCTTTCGGCCGCTTCAATCATGATTACTTTTGAACCAAGTTGGGCAAGCGCAGTTCCAAGTTCGACTCCGATATATCCCCCACCAACAACTGCAATAGATCTTGGCAATACATCTAGTGCAAGCACATCGGAAGAATCAAGAATTCGTTTTCCATCACGAGGTAAGCCTGGAATTGCAGTTGGGCGAGAGCCGGTAGCAATGATGCAATTCTTAAATTGAATATGAGTTGGTGGGGCGTCGCCAAATTCCAGCACGCCTTGATCTTTACGAGTGAAGCGGAAGAAGCCTTGACGGACTTCCACGCCAGCAGTTTTTAGAAGTTGTCGCACGCCACCGTTTAAGCCAGTGACCACTTCAGTTTTCCAAGTTTGGAATTCCTTCATATCAACTGCTGGCTCACCGGAAACTTTTAAGCCCCGCTTACCCCAGCCAGAAATGTCGTGAGTTGCATGAGCCAATCCAATAAGTGCCTTGGAAGGGATGCAGCCAACGTTTACACAAACGCCACCAAGTCCAGCTTCCCCTTGGGCATCAACGAGAACTACTTGGCGACCAAGTTGGGCTGCAGCAATAGCAGCTACGTAGCCACCTGGTCCGCCACCAATAACTAACAAGTCAACCGATGACGGCATTTCTCCAACAACCACAGCCGCTGCCCTACTTCACTAAAGATTCTGGATTGAGCAAAAGTTTCGCAATGTCACTTACAAATGCGCCGAGGTGAGCGCCATCATTAATTCGATGATCTGCTGCCACAACGATCGGTAGCACCATGCGAACTGCTGGCACACCATCTACTGGAATTACCTTTTCGGCAATCCGACCAAAGCCAGCGATAGCGACCTCAGGCGGACGAATGATTGGCGTGCCAAGCCAGGTTCCAAAGGAACCAAAGTTAGTGACTGTGAAAGTGCCGCCGCCAAGTTGATCGGATGAAGCTTTTCTCGTCTTCGCAAGCTCAGCGAGCTGTTCCGTTTCTTTGGCCAACATCGCAACTGTGAAGTCATTTGCTTTGCGCATAACCGGAACGATTAAGCCATCTTCAGTAGCTGTGGCAAAACCAAGGTTGATGTCGTCGTATTGACGGATCTCACCCATTTCAGAATCAAAGCGGGCGTTGAAGGTTGGGTGATTCTGTAACGCAACTACGCAAGCACGCATTAAAAGCGGAGTGACAGAGAATTTGATTCCCTCTTTTTCAAACTGTGGCGCAAGTTCGCTGCGTAATGCCATAAGAGCGGTTGCATCAATTTCTTTGAATTCTGTGATGTGCGGAATTCGAAGGGCTTCCGACATGCTGGTCGCAATTTGTCGACGCAAGCCGCGCAGCTGAATCAAGGTAATGCCGTTGCCATCTGCTTGAGCGATTGTTGGTGAATTGTCATGTGTTGGTGCTGCAGTGTTGACACCTGACATTGCATTTGTGACATCGTCTGAAGTGATTCGTCCGTTTGGACCTGATCCGACAATTGCATCAATATCCACGCCAAGTGAGTCTGCAAGTTTGCGCGTACTTGGACTAGCAAGTGGGCGCACATTTGTTGCGCGGGCTGGTGTTGTTGCAGATGCAGAAGTTTGTTTCACTTCGACAGCGGGAGTGGATGCATGCGCTGCGATGTCTTTCGAAACAACGCCGGTTGCTTCAATCTGCATCAAGTTAGAACCGACTGCTAATACATCGCCGACTTTTGCACCAAGAGACTTCACAACTCCAGTAACTGGTGCTGGGATTTCAATTTGTGACTTGTCAGTTTCTACAATGACTACTGGCTGATCTTCCTTAACGGTGTCTCCGACCGCGACTAACCACTCGATTACTTCGGCTTCAGCAATACCTTCACCGACGTCAGCAAGCTTGTAGTCAATTAAGTTGCTCATGCAGATGCCTTTGCCAAAGCAGCTACTTCTGCAACAACGCGATCAACATCAGGAATGTATAGATCTTCAACGCCACCAAGTGGGTATGGAGTATCAGGAGCAGAAATTCGAATGATCGGTGCTTCCAAACTGTAGAAGCATTCTTGCTGGATTGTTGCAACCAGCTCGCCACCAAAACCACCAGTAAGCGGCGCTTCATGCAGGATCGCGACTCGCCCAGTCTTTGCTACGGATTCTGAGATGCCATCTATATCAAGTGGATTCAAGGAACGCAGATCAAGTACTTCAACACTGACTCCCTGTTCAGAAAGTTCTTCGGCTGCGCGTTCGGCAACATTCACCGCTGCAGACCAAGCAATTAAAGTTACGTCCGCACCTGCGCGGGCCACCCGAAGTTTGCCAAGTGGAACTGTGTAACGCTCGTCTGGCACTTCATCTTTAGTTAGGCGATAACCCTTAAGCGGTTCTAGGTAAAGCACGGGATCATCTGATTCCATTGCCGCTGCAAGTAAACCTTTTGCATCGTATGCCGTTGCCGGCGCTACGACCTTTAAGCCAGGGGTGTGGGTATAAAAAGCTTCGAATGCATCGGAGTGAAGTTCTGGGGTACGAACGCCGCCACCAAATGGCGAACGAATTACAAGCGGAAGTGAATGTCTACCTTGGGAACGATAACGAAGTCGGGCTACTTGCTGGCCGATTTGATGGAACGCTTGATGGCCAAAACCAAGGAACTGCAATTCAATTACTGGACGCAGGCCACTCATTGCTAATCCGATTCCGGAACCAACAATCACACCTTCAGCAAGAGGCATGTCGACAACTCGTTCTTTGCCAAAGCGAGCTTGCAAACCATCAGTAGCGCGGAATACGCCACCGAGTACACCAACATCTTCACCGATTACAACAACGCAACTATCGGCTTCCATTTCTTGGTCAAGGCATTCGCGAATTGCTTCGATCATTGTTTTTTCGCTCATTGGGCATCACCGTTTCGATTTGCCCAATCGCGCTTCTGATCCAGCATGCGCTGTGGTGGTTCGGCATACACGTGATCAAACAAAGCATCGCTTGTTGCTAGCGGAGTATTGCGAGCAATCTCCATTGCGGCATCAATTTGAGCTGCGCAACTATCCAGCAATTCTTGTTCGAGATTTTCATTCCAGATGCCACGGCTACGTAAGTAATTCTTAATTCGCTCTACTGGATCTTTTTGTTGCCACTTTTCAAGTTCTTGTTGATCTACGTATCGCGTTGGATCATCGGCAGTGTTATGCGCACCAGTTCGATAAGTAACCGATTCGATCAAAGTTGGTCCGCCGCCGGCGCGAGCCTTAGCGACAGCTTGCGCAGTCACTTCATGTACTGCAAGCAAATCGTTGCCATCAACCATTACACCTTCAACGCCATAACCAATTGCGCGTTCGGCAAATGAGCGAGCAGCAGTTTGATTTTCACGTGGTGTTGAAATAGCCCAGCCATTATTTTGCAAAAAGAAAATGACTGGAGCTTTCATGATTCCGGCAAGGTTCAAACTTTCGTGGAAGTCTCCTTCCGACGATGCGCCATCACCAAAGAAAGTAATGACAACACCGTCACTACCTTGCATCTTTAGTCCCCACGCCAAGCCGGTTGCCTGTGGAATTTGGGCAGCAAGTGAAATCTGCATTGGCAACATATTTACGTTTGGTGGAATCGTGCCACCTTTTGGATTGCCCATGAAGTACAGCGCGAAGTTTTCGATTGGGTAACCGTGACGAATCAATGCCGGGAATTCGCGATACTGCGGAACGATCCAATCCTTTGCTGGATCAAGCGTTGAAGCTGCGCCAACTACTGATGCCTCTTGCCCACGCACTGACGAAAAAGTTCCAAAGCGACCTTGGCGTTGCATGCTGGTTGCTTTGTCATCAAAAACGCGAGTCAGCATCATGTAGCGAAGGGCTTCAAGCACAGCTTCATCTGACATTGGAGATTCGCCAGAATCCAAGATTCCAGAATCCGTTAATCGGCTAAATGGAGCAATCGCTTCAAAGTTCGGTAAAAACCGCGATTCGCTCATGATTGCACTCTTCCACGCTGCGCCCAGCATTGGCAAGTGGCAAAACAGGCTTGACTTGGGGACTTTCTGGGCAAAGAATGATTAGTGCATGCACTAATGTATGCAGATTCGCGGGAATCGCTAACCTTATGGGGACTTAAATGATCTACCAAGCCAGAGCTGGACAAGTTGCTTACGGGTACGCAATTGGAATGCTTTGTGCCGAGTGGCACATTCCATTTATCCCAGGTGATTTAAATAACGCAGGAACCTTCCCTTTTCCTGTGCGATACGAATCAGTCGCTGGAGTTTCCGGTGCGGATGTCCTTCGTGGCAATGGCGATAGCTACGCCAAGATCATGGTGGACGCTGCAAAGAAACTTGAAGCCGAAGGTGTACGCGCCATTACAGGCAACTGTGGATTTATGGCTAGCTTCCAAGAGGAAGTTGCCAGCCAAGTTAACATTCCAGTTTTCTTAACCAGCTTGGTGCAAATACCAATGCTGTTAAACATGTATGGCAAGGAACACCACATCGCAGTTCTGACTGCTAACTCAGCTTCATTGACCGATGAACTACTTGCTGGTGCTGGTATCGCTGATAGTTCACGCTTGACTGTGCAAGGTATGGAAACTTACTCACACTTCAATGATGTGATCTTGAAGGAACTGGGAACTCTCGATGAAGACAAGATGCGCGATGAAGCGGTCCAAGCAGCCAAGGATGCAATTAAGCGGGATCCAAAAATTCGGGCATTTATGTTGGAGTGCAGTGACCTGCCTCCATATAGCAAGGCAATTGAGGCAGCCACTGGCCTGCCGGTATTTGATTGGGCCAATTTCATAACTTATGTCTATAACGCAACCGTTCCCCATGACTATCAGGGCATTTGCTGAAAGACTGTCGTTAGTTAAATCACTAGGAGAATCTCGTGCGCACAATAGTTGTTGGCGGTGGCGTTGTTGGTGTAACAACTGCTTACTACTTGTTTAAAGAAGGTCACGAAGTTGTAGTTGTCGACAAGGCAACCAAAGTCGGCGCCGAAGCTACTGCGGTAAACGCAGGATTGATTGCACCTGGACATTGCTTTGCTTGGGCATCACCTGCAGCACCAAAGATGTTAGTTAAGTCTTTGTTTGGCGAAAAAACTTCAATTCGAGTTAAACCAACTTTGAATCCACGTTTTCTTTGGTGGGGTTTGCAGTTCATGCGCGAGTGCACAAGTGAGCGCGCTGCAATTAACACTTTGGCAAAAATGCACCTTTGCGATTACAGCCAAACCAAACTTGATGAAATTGCCTTAGCTGAAGGCATTGACTACCAAGGTGTCGACAAGGGCTTGTTGTACCTGTACCGCGATGCCGCAGAACTTGAACTTGGTATGGGCAAGATGAAGTTGTTAACTGACAACGGACAAAAGCTTGAGCAGTTAGACATGAAAGGCCTGGCCGCAGTTGACCCAGCATTCGGCAATGCCACAGTTCAACTAGCTGGAGCAATTCACGCACCAAATGATGGCAGCGGAAACTCTGAACTTTTCACTCGCAAACTAACTGAGCTGTTAATCAGCAAGGGTGTTGAATTCAAACTTGGTGTTACTGCAAAATCATTTGTCGCTGATGGCGATCGCATCACTGGATTACAAACCGATCAAGGTGTGATGACTGCAGACAACTACGTGCTTGCAATGGGTGTTTGGAGTCCAAAACTTTCTCGCACAGTTGGACAAGACTTGCCGGTTTACCCAGCCAAGGGCTTCTCAATGACTTTCGATCTCAAGGACAAATCAAAGGCACCTGAACTTGGTGGCGTTGATGAAAAGACTTTGGTTGCCTGGTCACCAATGGGCGATCAACTTCGTATGTCTTCGACTGCGCAATTCTCCGGCTTTGATCGCTCACACAAACCTGAAGACTTCGCAGCAATTCGAAGCACGGCAAAAGAGTTATGGCCAGATGCTGCGGATTGGGATGGCGGATCGATGACTGCTGGTTTGCGTCCGATGACTCCAGATGGTCCACCTATCATTGGTAAGGGCAAGAAGCACAAGAACTTGTACTACAACACCGGTCACGGTCACATGGGTTGGACTATGGCAAGTGGTTCCAGTGCTGCAATCGTTGACATCATTGCTGGTCGTACGCCAGAAATTGCCATGGATCCATTCGTTGTTCGCACTTACCGCAAGTAGTTCGGTATGAAAACTGCACTGATTACCGGTGGCGCTAAAGGAATTGGCTTAGCAATTAGCCAGGAACTAATGCGTGATGGCTGGAATGTAGTCATAACCGGTAGAGATGCCCAGGCAATCGATGCTGCAGTTGCAGGCTTAACAACAGGCACCGGTAAAGCTGTTGGCAAAGTTATGGACGTTCGAGATCGCGCTTCCATTGATGCAGTGCTGGCAGAAGTTCGCAAAGAATTCGATTCGCTTGATTCCTTAATTAACTGTGCAGGCGTAATCATTCGTGATGAGTCGGAAGTCTTGAGCGAAGCTGACTGGGAAACAGTTATTGATACTGATCTAAGTGGCGTGTTTAGATGCAGCCAAGCTGCCTTTGCAGATCTAGAAAAAACCAAAGGTGCAACGATCGTTAACGTTGGATCGATAGCTGGCAGCGTTGGTATCGCAGGTCGCGCCGGTTACACCGCAGCAAAAGCTGGACTTGAAGGATTAACTCGAACCCTTGGTTTGGAATGGGCAGACCGAGACATTCGAGTGAATGCAGTAGCACCCGGTTGGACCCGCACTGAAATGGTGGCTGGCGGAATCAAAGACGGAAGACTTTCCGAAGCCGCGCTCACTTCACGAATTCCACAAAAGCGTTTGGCTGAGCCACATGAAATTGCAAGCGTAGTTAAGTTCTTAATGTCTGCTGACTCAAGTTACATAACTGGTCAAACGATCACAGTTGACGGTGGCATCACCATCAATGGCAACACTTAAACTAACGAAGTTTTAAGAGCGTTACTTCTAACGCGTCGAATACATGTTGCTGCGCTGTTGATTCTGCTTCATCGGCATCATGATTCTTGATTGCTTTAAGAATCGCAGCATGACCTTTGATTGAAAGTTTGGTCTCTTCTTTGGTGTACATCTCAGCAATGCGATGGTTGAAAAAGTGCTTGCTATTACTTCGGTTAATTCGCTCTAACCGAGTGTTACCACAGGCAGTAAAAATTGCAGCGTGGAACTGATCGTTTAGGTCCACAATCAAATCTCGATCATTTGAAGTGATTAAGGAATCTTTGTGAGCGCCAATCTTTTCAATTTCTTTATAAGCAGCGGTGCCAGCTTTTTGAGCAGCTAACCGAGCTGCCATGCCTTCAAGGGATGCGCGAACTTCATAGATCTCAACGATCTCATCGCGAGTGTGTTCCCGAACTACATAACCTCGTTTAGCAGCAACTACTAGGCCTTCGGCTTCGAGGAGTTGTAAGGCTTCCCGGATTGGGGTGCGCGAAGTCTTTAACCGCTCGGCCAAATCAACAGCAATCAATCTTTCGTTAGGACGAATCTTGCCTTGAATGATTTCATCCCTAAGTAGTGTCAGGGCATCAAAGGTTAGTGAACCTTTAGGTGACAAATCAGTCATTTCGAAATAGCCCTAATGTTTGAGAAGTTATAACTCAAAGCATAACGGAAGATAGAATTATGACTACGAAAACTATTGTTATGGATTCCTCACATGAGCTATGAGTTTGATCAAGATCAGCAAGTGAAAGAATTCGCATTGCGAGTTCGCAACTTCATTAATTCTGAAGTTATTCCGCACGAGCCGGAGCTAAATCCGGATTCACATGGCATCAATCCAGATTTACGTATTGTGTTGCAAGAAAAAGCGCGAGCTGCAAATGTATTTGCACCAACAGCGCCAAAAGAATTTGGTGGTCACGGATTCAATCACGTTGCCCAAGCCGTAATCCTTGAGGAATCTGGTCGCAGCCTGTTGGGGCCAACAGCGATGAATTGCGCTGCTCCAGATGAAGGCAACATTTTGTTGTTACACAAAATTGCAACGCCAGAGCAGCGTGCAAAATACTTAGCGCCACTTTCCCGCGGTGAAATTAGATCTTCATTTGCAATGACGGAACCTAGTCCAGGTGCTGGCGCGGATCCAAACTTGCTTTCCACTACTGCCGAAAAGACCGCTAGCGGTTGGGTTATCAACGGCAATAAGTGGCTGATCACGGGCGCTGATGGTGCTGGCTTCTCGATTGTGATGGCAAAGACTTCTGGCGGTGCAACCATGTTCTTGGTTGATGCTGACAATCCAGGTATGAAAGTTGTTCGCAGCTTGGACACTCTCGACAGTGCTTTCACTGGCGGTCATGGTGTCGTGGACTTTACTAACTGCGAAGTTTCTGATGATGCCGTACTTGGTCAAGTTAATGAAGGTTTCGTAAATGCCCAAGTTCGCCTAGGACCTGCTCGCCTAACCCATTGCATGCGTTGGTTAGGTGCTGCGCGCCGAGCACATGAATCTGCTGTGGCATATGCGGCTGCTCGCCCAATGTTTGGAACTGAATTGGCTTCCTTAGGTATGGCACAACAAATGATTGCCGACAATGAAATCGACATCGCTGCCTGTCGTGCGCTAATCCATAGAGCTGCCTGGGTTTTGGATCAAGGCCTACCAGCCCGCGCGGAAACTTCAATTGCTAAAACCTTTGTTGCCGAAGCCACCTTTAGAATCGTGGATCGCTCGATGCAACTTTGTGGTGCAAAGGGAACTTCTAGCGAACTGCCAATCGCACACATCTTCCGTGACATTCGACCATTCCGAATTTATGACGGGCCATCTGAAGTTCACCGTTGGTCAATTTCGCGTCGATCAGTTCGTCATTCACAGGCAGGCAAGTTGCCTGGAGACTGGGCGTGACAAAAGAAATCTCCGATCCGCCAGGATTGCGATTAGCTCCACTTAGTTTGTGGATGCAAGAAAACGTTGCAGACTTTGATGCCAGCAGTCCAATCCAAGCTACTTTGCTTGCCGGTGGTCGCTCCAACGTTTCGTATCGAATAGATGATGCAAGCAATTCAAGCTGGGTACTTCGTCGTCCACCGCTAGGTCACATCATGCCTTCAGCTCATGACATGGGTCGAGAGTTTCGAGTGCTTTCGGGTTTGAATAAAGTTTCGTTCCCAACACCAACAACTCGTGGGTACTGCGAAGACGAAAATGTCATCGGAGCCAAATTCATGATGATGGATTTTGTTGATGGTCGAGTAATTGAATCAGCGAAAACCGCCGAGTCACTTTCGCCGCAGCAAGCTAGCGAGATCTCACAGGAACTTGTCGACACCTTGGCACGATTGCACGCCGTTGATCCAGTTGCTGCTGGATTAGATCAGCTCGGTAAACCAGCTGGCTACCTGCAGCGCCAGGTTAAGCGTTGGGGTGAACAATGGCAGATCACCAAGACGCGTGAACTTCCAGAGATTGAAGCGCTTCATGCTTGGCTGGAAACTGCAATTGCAAAAGTTCCAGACTCACTTCCAACTTCAATCGTTCATGGCGATTACCGAATCGACAATGTAATTCTGGATAGCACTAAGAGCGAAATCATTGCAGTGCTCGATTGGGAAATGTCCACGCTGGGTGATCCAATCTCGGACCTTGCCATCTCATTGGTCTATTGGAGCCAAGCAACTGACACATTACGCAAAAAGATTCCAGTTGCTGAAGATGTCACAAGTGGCCCAGGATTTTGGTCTAGGCAACAAGTTTTGGATCGTTATGTTGAACAAACTGGTCTAGACGTTTCTCACCTGGATGAATGTGTTGCGCTGGCTTGTTTTAAGTTGGCAGTAATTATGGAATCGATCCATCACAGGAACTTAAGTGGCCAACAATTGGGCGCGGCTGCGGGAGCGCAAAGCACAATGGGTGAAGCAACAGTGGCATTAACTGAACTTGGACTGGCAGTAACAACCAGTGGAGCAATTGCAGCTTTAAACAATTAGCCCATCACGGTGCCAGATGAATTTTCATTCAAAGCACGTTTGCGTGAGAAGGTTCCAAGATTGATTTCCTGCTTTGTGTGTTCAGTTCGGTAAATCACCGGATCTGAATCGTGATCATGTCCAGCTTCAACTGCAGTAATTAGTTCTGCCATTAAGCGGCCGGCCGTTGGTGCATTCTTGAATTGATTGCCACTACTGCCGATTGCCATGTAGTAACCAGGCAATTCACTCTTGTCATAGATTGGCGTCCAGTCAGACGAAACGTCATAAACACCAACGACTCCGCTGGCACTTGATGGCACTGATAAGTCTGGAAGGCGTCGGGCAGCGCGAGTTACTTGGGCATCGAATAGTTCTTGGGTGCGAACCATGTTTACGTCGTCTGGGTTTTCCACCCACTGGAACTCGTCGCACTCAGGTTCTGTGCCACCTACCAAGAGGGCGTGGCCTGACTCTGGGCGAATGTAAACACCTAGGTCTAAGTCTCCGATGATTGGGTTGTTATCAAATTTCTCTGGCGCAGATACATGGTGGACTTCTTGACGCATTGGGCGAACCGAAACTGTGAAGTCGGAACCAACCCCAGCTAAGTCATTGATTCGGCTAGCCCACGGTCCAGCAACATTTACTACAACTGGGCTTTCGATTTGTTCTCCGTCGTTTAACTCAACGCCACAAACTCGCCCATCAGAAGTCAGAATTTCGGTAACTTCTTTTTTGAATTTGAATTCAACTCCTAAGCGCACGGCAGAATTAGCTAAATTCACAGTGGCTAGCAATGGATCGTTAATGTATCCACCTTCTGGGGTGTACATAGCTTCGATTGAATCAGTAGCGTCTTCCCAGAATTCGTCATCATCAATTTTCTTCGGTGGCCAATAAATTCCAGTATCAATGCCAGGAACAATTTCTTGCATTCGTTTAGCGCCAACAACTTCGTGTTCAATGCCAACTGCAGTAAACAATTCCTGCGTAAGTGGGATCGATACCACTGGAACTTTCATCATCATCACGCCGATGTTGCGAACTTCAGCAATTACTTCATCGCTTGGCGCGTTCAAGTGAGTTCGCCAGTTCTTCCAACATTGAAAAGCTTCCCAAGACAGTGCGACTGCGTCGTATGTCGAGTAATTGAATCGAATTACAGCGCTTGATGAACTGGTTGAACCAAGACCAGGTGCTGCAGCCTTATCAACAACTATTACCGACATGCCTTTTCGGGCCAACTCATATGCAACCGAGGAACCAATTACGCCGGCTCCAATTACCACTGCATCGCACTTACTTGTCATTTCAAAACTCCTGAATGTCTGTTTCACATTGTTTCAGGAAATTCACTTCATTAGTTCAAAACCGCAAATACACAAACGATTAAGGTTCCAACAAACATGAAGGGGCCAAATGCAAGTCTTGATTTTCTGGTCATTTGTTTAGAAGCCAGTCCAATAACTGCAACGAGTCCAGCCAATAGAAACGAGGTAAAGATTGCCAGTAGCCATTCATCGGCTGAATACCAACCTACGCAAAGTCCTAGCGGGAAGGCGAGCTTCACATCTCCCATGCCTAACGATCCCCGGCTCAAGAAGTAAAGAAGTAGATAAGAGGCTGTTGTCGCCACCGCAATAGCAAGGGCATTTGCCAATTGATCAAGCTGAGGTCCACCCAAATTCAACACACTCATTACTGCCAGCTCTGTGAACACAAACCAGCCAACCATTCGATTAGGCAGGCGATGCGTTTTGAAGTCAATAATTGAAAGTCGGATTCCGAAGTAAGCCATTGGAATAAATGGGAGCAAACTAAACATCTTTCAAAATTAATGCTTTGAATCAAGATGCTCGAGAATTTATCCACAGCCCTGCCCTAGACTCATAACACTTGAATAGTTAGAGGGGATTACTGTGAAGATTCTTATTGTTGGCGCAAACGGACTACTTGGATCTGGAGCAGTTGCTGCCTTATCTGAAGGCAATGAAATCATTCAAGCTTCTCGAACTGGTGATGTGTCAGTTGATTTGACTGATCCAAAGTCAATTACAGCCATGTATGAAAAAGTTGGCAAAGTTGATGCAGTTATCTCAGCAACTGGCAAGGTTCCTTTCAAGACTCTTTCCGAATTAACTTTGGCTGATTACCAATCAGGTATCGATGACAAAGTCTTGGGCCAAGTTGAGCTAGTTCGCCAAGGCCTTGACTACGTTAATGACGGTGGTTCGTTCACACTTACTACTGGCATTCTGGAACGCGCTGCGATTCCAACCGGTGTTGTTGCTTCACTTTCAAACGGTGCTTTGGAATCTTTCGTTATGGCTGCCGCAATTGAAATGCCGCGCGGCATGCGAATCAACGTAGTTAGCCCAAGCGTTTTGGTTGAAGCACCTGGCTACCACTCATACTTCGTTGGCTTTGAACAAGTGACGCTAGAAGCGTGCGGTGTTGCTTATGCCGAAGCCGTAAATGGCACAACAAACGGTCACGTATTCAAAGTTGGGTAGTTCTAACGAGTAACTGGAACTACCTTCACGCCAGTTGTCTCGAGCAAGATCAACAGATCGTGCTCTTTACTTTGCGCAACTAGTTCTATTACATGTTCGGTTGGCCAAACTAATTCGGTTGCGTCTGCTCGCTGTAAGAAGCTAACTTTTGCTCCGGTTGCTGCCTTTAACTCTTGAATAAGTTCTGGACTGTTTGGGCCAACTAGCAAAACATTAGTTGCCGATTTGGCAAACGTAACTTCCACCAACTTTTCATGACGGTAGATTTCCCAGTGATAGCCGGCAACAATGCCAGTGCTTACCAAGATGCCGATTGCAAAGCGCATCTCGCTAAAAGTATTTGCACCCAAGTTGGAACTTAAGATTCCATCAAAAAGTTGAACCACGATTGTGATCAACGAAACGATGGCTGCAATTCCGCCAACTCCAAAGAGCAAGAATAGGTAGATTCGCCTCACCGGTGAGCCATGCTCAGACTCAGGTGAAATCTTTGCAGTCTTTTGAATTCGACTCCAGAAGTGCCACCACACCGGACCCGCAACAAGAATTACAGTTCCTGCCCCAAGCAAAGTGTTGATTGCACCTGCCCCAGCAAGAATGGCTTTTGCAGTTAGTGACTCAATTAGTGCGACTATGACAATTGAAATTCCCACTGCGCTTGCAATCAAACTAATTGCAGAAACTAAGTATTCGTATGTTCGCTGAACATCCGTACGTTCTGACCTATTTGGAAGCAATGACTTGTGATACCACCAGAACAAAAATCCTGCGAATGCCGTCGCTATGGATTGAGGAGTGCTTGCGAAATGATCAGCCGCATTTTGAGTTGATGGTTCACCGAAATACCAAACCAAAATTCGATATAGCGAAACGCTTAATGATGTAATGGCTATTACTAAAGTCCCACCAACTCCCGCTATGAATACATAAGCAAGCCATAAAGTGTCGGATTGAATCTTGTTTGCATTCTTGATCCAGTAATAGAACCAAAGAGCGCCGGAAACAGCCAAAGTTGCTAGGCCAATTCTTGTTGGATTATCCGGTGAAACAATTGCCATCTGTTGTGAACCAAAGAACATTGGCTGGCTAAGTAGCAGTGCTAGAACGCCCGTTAAAACCTGAACTAAGCCGATCAGGGCGGCAAGAGCTGTAATGAATGAACCAACAAAGTACTGAATCCGGAAATCGTTTTTAGGAATCACGGAGTTGGAAATCTTCAAAACAATAATCCAGGCACTACCCCAGACAATTGCTCGACCTAGCGATGATCCCAATACTTCATCGTCATTAATCACGTTGTGAATTGCTGCGATGGTTGAGGCTAAGAAAACGAGAAGTGAAACTATCGCAGCTAAAGTTGCAAAGTATGTTGGGATTAATCCATGAGTTTCACTTGGATTTTCTTTAATTGAATTTCTTAGCCAAACCGAGATTCCAGCAAGTAGCGGGCCACCTACAACGACAAACGCTAAGTTGCTGGCAAGAGAACTTTGATCGGTGGAAACTATGTTCGAAAAATCAAGTGCTCGGCTTAACAGTCCAGCTAATCCAACCGTGACAACCATAAACAAGCCAAAGGCAAGGGCGTACTGAAAAAACTGACGAACTGGTTGCGCGGTGGTATTCGATGAGGCGACGTGATGTGATGCCTTACGCACTACGGCGACGACCACTGCAATCATGATCAGCAGTGGTACAAAAGAAAGCAAGATGCTCATTACTTGTACTCACCGCCACACTCATAGTTTGGCCACGGTATGCCAGCGATCTTCCAGCCTGAATCATCCTTAACAAGTTGGAACGTTTGAGTCTCTGTGTAGGTACTTCCAAATGGATCACCGTTAGAAGTTTCAATCTTTACGGTGACTTTTGCTGAGGTCGCGGTCTCTGTTGTGTCAGATAGTCCGATACGTAATGAGTCTTGAATGTAAGCCCGCTCAAAGTCGTCTGCTGTGCACTTTGAATCCGAAGCCAAGAATGACTTTGCCTGTTCAAAGTCTCTGTCGATAGCGGCAGTTAGATACTGCTGAACCACGCCTTCTGGTGAACTCTTATCAAGTTCGGCGGTTGGTTCCTTAACTGCAAGTACCACAATTACGGCAATAATTGCGATCGCTGCTATTACGATCCCGAGGACTCTATTTGCGCGTTTTTCACTCATATTTTCAGGCTACGCCCGAAATGTAACAAAAGCAATGATGCCTAGTGATGACCTTGTGCAACCATTTTCAGCATTCGAAAATTTAGCGCTACAAACCTAATGATTTGCTTAAACAGGTTCGTGCGTGCTTTCAACTCTTGCTTTGAAGGTTGGTATGAATTTGTGAAAGTAATTACGTTGCTCATTGTTAACTCTCTATTCCGGAATCAAATGCCACAGTGGTCGGGCTTTAGCTTTGTAAATGAATAGGTAATGCAGCATCACCTTCATCCAGTGCGCGCTGAGTCCAATCTCACCGTAAGTCTGCTTAGTATCTCTTCCAAGATCTCCATATTTCTCTGGATTTGGAATGATTGGAAACACTGTCATTGAGGCAGCCTGTCCCGTGCGCCAACCTTTGCCAGCGGAAGCAATGCAAGCTGCGCCCATGTCAGCCATCGATGCGGTGTGGACTTTTCCTTTAACTCCATGCTTCACGCGTTCAGCAATCGTTTGTGCAACTGCGCGACCGATAACACCCGAAGGCATTCCGGTACGTGGCGGAGCAGGAGCAATGACCGTCCCATTTGGGCTCTTACGTGGCTTAGACATTTGATGTGGTGGAGCAAAAGCAATACCAGCGGCCCAAACATTGTTGTACTTCGATGATTGATACGTAGACGGCCAATCGCTTGCCTTCCACTCTTCATATGGTTTGGCTGCGTAATCTGCATCAACTTTCATGAAGCCACTTGGGGCAAACAGCTCGTCAGAGATGTCTTTGCCATCACGATCAAATGCTTTTAGATCGGCACCACGAAATGGCGGAAGTAACATCGCAAAGTCAAAGGACTGTTGTCCCTTTGTGCCATCTACCAATTCGTAGTGGGCAACTCCTGGTTCCACCTTTTCAATTGCTGCAGACATGATTGCCTTGACATTACGTTCTTGGAAAAGTGATTCAGTAAATGTCTGGCTTGTAACGATGTTGCCCTTGATGCCAAAGTTCATTCCATCCATACCAAAGTCACCTAAGCGCTCTTCATTGGTTATGTAGATAACTTCAGCTTTGTCGCGAACGCCTTCTTTTGTTAGTTCATGTTCAACATTGAAGGTGTATTCAAAAGCTGCGCCTTGACAAGTGCAGGTTCCATGACCCATACCAATTAGGAAAGTCTGAGGCTGTCCTGCTTTTAGCTTGTCGAGAACTTTTACAAATTCCTTTGCAGTCTCGTCAGCATGACTTGCGGTGCAAACTGACCACGAGTTGCCATCGGGACCAAGTCCAGGCGTCGCATCAAAATTCAATTTTGGACCAGTGGCATTGATTAAGAAGTCATACTCAATTTTGCCGATTTCGCCTTGGCGATTTGAATCTGTGTAACGAACACTCACATAAGGCTTTTCAGTTGTGCTGTCGCCTTCACCATGAAGTTCTGTGGCGAAAGCCTGATGAAATCTGATGCCTTTGCGTTTGTAAATAGGAGCCAATGGAAATGTCACTTGCTTAACACTCATCTGACCAATACCAACCCAGATATTTGAAGGTATCCAATTCCATTTGGAATTTGGTGAGACAACGATTACTTCGTGTTCTTTACCGAGCATCCGGCGAAGATGTAGAGCAGCTGTATGCCCTGCAACGCCAGCCCCGAGTATGACCGTTTTGGTCATTTTGGCTCCTAAGTCTTGACTTCAAGGTAAATAATACCCCCATGGGTATATTAAAATCCACAAAAATATGGACTTTTGTGTGAGTTACCAGACATTTCAGGTAATCGAGACGCTTTCTCAATAGATTGAGGAACTATGAGCACTGATCCGCTTTTAACGCCCTTCACAATGAAGAATTTGACATTGCGAAATCGCATCGTCAGCACTTCACATGAACCTTCATATAGTGAAGATGGCTTACCTAAAGATCGTTACCGTGCGTATCACGTTGCAAAAGCCAAAGGTGGCGTTGGCCTGACCATGATCGGCGGCAGTGCGATCGTTAGCCGCGAAAGCGCACCAGCATTTGGTAACCTCCAACTTTGGAAAGATGAAACTGTTCACTGGCTTCGACTTCTAACTGATGAAGTGCACGATAACGGTACTGCAGTCATGATTCAGCTGACGCATTTAGGTCACCGCAGTAGTAGTTACTCAGGTGACTGGCTGCCAACAATTTCGGTAAGTGCTGTGCGAGAGCGAGCCCATAGGTCATTCACTAAAGAAGCCGAAGATTGGGACATGGATCGCATTAAGGCTGACTATGTAAGTGCGACTCAGCGCTGTGTTGAAGCCGGCATGGATGGCATAGATCTGATGATCCATGGTCACTACCTCGATTCATTTATGACACCGTTTTGGAATCAACGTACGGATGAATTTGGTGGCTCACATGAAAATCGGATGCGCTACCCGCTTGAAGTTATCAAGGCAATCCGAGCTGCTGTTCCGAAAGATTTCATAATCAGTGCACGAATGAGTTTTGATGAACTTCGCGAAAATGGTCTTGGTCCTGGCGAACTACTAACAGTTGCCCAAGACATCATCGATGAAGGCGTAGATGTCATCAGCGCGCTTGGTGGTGCGATTGATTCTGATTCACGATTGACCCGAATGATTCCAATTATGGGAATGGCATCAGCCCCGCACTTGGAACTAATCGGCGAGATGAAACAAAAGTTGAATGTACCAATCATGCATGCTGGAAAGATCGCTGATGTTGCTACCGCTCGATACGCGATTGAAGCAGGGCTATTGGACCTCGTCGGAATGACTAGAGCGCTGATTGCTGATCCATACCTGCCAACAAAGATTGCAAACAAAACTGAAGATCAAATTCGACCTTGTGTTGGCGCGAGTATGTGTATCGACGGTATCTACACAGCAGGTGCAGCATTTTGTATTCATAATCCTTCAACGGGTCGCGAACTTGAACTGCCACAAACAATTGATGCGACAAAAGCGAAGCGAAATGTTGCTGTCGTTGGTGGTGGTCCAGGTGGACTAGAAGCTGCGCGTACTCTGGCGGAAAAGGGTCACACCGTTACCTTGTTTGAAGCTAACGATTCATTAGGTGGCCAAATCAACATTGCGATTCGCGCACCTCGCCGGCGAGACTTACAAGGAATTACTGATTGGCGAACCCAAGAGTTAAAGCGTCTTGGGGTTACCGTGAAATTGAATTCTTACGTTGAAGCATCCGATCTTTCTGATGCTGGGTTTGATGCAATTGTCGTTGCTACTGGTGGCATGCCAAAGGCGCTAGAAATTCCTGGTGGAAATCACGTCATAGAGAGCTGGGATGTTCTAAGCGGATCAAAACGCGTCACTGGCGATGTCCTTATTTATGACGATCACGGTGGAAATCAGGCTTTAGATTTGGCCGAGAACCTGGCACAGTCGGGTGCAAAAGTTGAATTAGTAACGCCAGAACGAAACATGTCTGTTGATGTTGGTGGCATGGTTGCTTCGGCTTACTTCAAATCCCTAACTTCCCTAGGTGTTAAGTTCACTATCTTGCGTGAGCTTAAACGAATCGAAAAGAATTCTAACGGCACATTCACTGCCTACCTGGGGATGGAAGATGAAGCCTGGGAAGAATCTCGAATCGTTAATGCTGTCGTAGCCGAAACCGGAACTACAGCAATTAGTGATGTCTATGACGAACTAGTCTCGCTTTCAACCAATGGTGGCGAGGTAGAGATCGAAGCCTTAATTCATGGTCGAGAACAAAGTTCGATTCGAAATCCTGGTGGAAAGTTTCAAGTTTTCCGAATTGGTGATGCGATCTCTAGTCGAGGAATTCACTCCGCAATCCTTGATGCAGCTCGGGTTTGTCGCGGAATCTGAGTCTATTTCTATAGAGTCTGCACTTCCGCAAAAAGTGACTTAACTTGTAAGTATGTTGTTCAAAAGGTTTCCATTAGTTCTTGTAGCCGCCATATTGGTTGCAGGTTGCTCCGGACAAACAGAATCTTCAGGCTCTTCAGCGCCTAGTGGCGAACCTGGCCTTCCATCGGCTTCAGCTACTCCTGAAGAAGTGTTTGATCCAGTTTCATTACCTGCGTTGATGCAAACGGAAATCACCGGAACAGATTTGATAGTTGGTGATGTAATTGGCAGTACTGCTAACTACACAAGACATCCCGTAACTTATAGAGCAGGCTGCCGTTGCGGTTCCGGAACCATTCGATGATCCAGAAGCAAACGGCGCAGTCAAATATTTTTCGTTATATGGAGATTCGGCTCGACCATATGCGCCGCGTTGCATACCACCATTGGCTATTGGCGGCATGTTTGTTAGCCCAAGACAAATTGCACCCGCAGCACGTAAGCGCTCGATGATGAACGCATCGCGTTGGGCGACAAGTTCAGTGAATGCCGGACTTCCAGCGGCAACCGTAAGCCCTGTGACCATAAAACTGTCTTTTGCGGTGTACGGAATTCCATCCAGTGGACCGCGCAGTTTTCCAGCAGCTCGACGGGAGTCTGACTCAGCAGCTTCAGCGAGCGCATTGTCGTTGCGCACGACAATGGAGTTGAGTTTGGTTTCCGAATCAGGGGTGTCATAGCGGTCAATGCGCGCTATATAGAGATTGACAAGATCAACAGCGGTGATCTCGCCAGATTCAAGTGCCGAGCGCAATTGGGCAATTGATGCTTCAACAACATTGAACATAACAGCGACTCTAGCGGACAGTGCAACGTCAATTCTTAAAAGCAAAATTTAATAATTAGTGTTACCTTATTGATATGAAGTTAAAGGCAACCAAGAAAAGCGATGTTGCCCTGCAAGCGTTGCGTATGTTTGCTGATAGTTCAGTTGTTTTAAGTGGCAAAGAAGTGGCAGCCCGATTAAAAGTCAGCACGGTTTTATTGAGTCAATGCTTGAAGCCATTGGTTGAAGCCGGTTGGGTAACTTCACGATCCGGTCCCGATGGCGGCTATATCTTGACCACAGGAGTAAATAAAGTGTCAGTTCTGGACGTCATCGAAGCTGTTGAAGGTCCCATCATCAGTTCTGAATGTGTCATTTCAGATCGTCGATGTGGAATTGACCCACCATGCAGCATGCATCAAATTTGGGCAACAACGAGAACTGCGCTTCGCAAATCACTGAGTCAACAATCAGCAATCTAACGAGGCGCAGCTTCGTAGTTTCTGGGAACTATGACTTTCGCGGTGCATTCTTTCGTGCATAGCGCCACCAGGTGATAGCTAAACACATAACAGCGTAAGCAGCTCCAATCCAATAAAATGCAATTACGCCAAAGGTAGTTAGTCCAATGCCAAAGAAAAATGGTCCATATGCTGCAATAGCGCCGGTCCACCCAATGACCCCACCAGCTTGACGAGGTTCGAAAATCATCGGCATCTGCTTGAAGGTAGACGCATTTCCAATTCCAGTGAAGAAGAAGATAGCAATCGTTCCGTACAAGAAGCCGTGGAATCCGGTATTCAACGTATCTGCGCTGCTGGTATCAGGAGTCAAAAAGCTAATTGTGTAGATAATGCTTCCCAAAATGCCCAGTCCAGAAATGAAGGTCCAAATTGCGCCACCCATGCGGTCAGTTAGTGGCGCAAACACAACGCGCGCACCAGCGCCAACCAGCGGACCAAGGAAGGCGTATTTCAACGGATCAGGAACGTGGTAGTTGTCAATCAGCAGTTGAGTAGTGCCCGAGGTGGACGCTTCGACAATGGCGGTGTTACCAGCGCCATAAAGATTTTTGATGAGCAATCCAAATATTGCTGAGAGACCAGAAAACGTTCCGAAAGTCATGACGTAGAGAGCAGTCATGAGCCACGTATCAACGTTACGGAAAATATCGATTTGGGTTTTGAAGTTTGCTTTTACCGGAACGCTCTTAAGCATCGTCCAGGCAATAACACTGCCGATGACAACAAATGGAATGTAAATCCAGGCAGCATTCTGGTACCAAACGTCAATATCTTTGCCAGTTGCTGGATTGTGAAAAGTTTGGGAAGCGGCCATGGAGCCAAGAAGTGAAAAACCAATAATCCATGGGGTAACAAACTGCACGATACTGACGCCGAAGTTGCCGATGCCGGCTTGTAGTCCCAGAGCAGTTCCTTGCAGACGCTTAGGGAAGAAGTACGAAGTACTCGGCATGAAGCCACTGAATGCGCCACCACCGATACCGGAGAGAGCGGCGAGCACCATAAAGGTTGTGTAGGACGTCTCAGGATTGTTGATCGCAATACCCCAACCAACTAATGGAATGAGCAGTAGCAGGGAAGTTAGAGTGATGAGTTTGCGAGTACCCAAAACAGGTGGCAAGAACATCCAGATCAGACGCAATGTTCCACCGGCCAGTCCAGGCATTGCTGCAAGCCAGTAGAGCTGAGGTTTGGTGAGCTCAAATCCTAGACCTGAAAGCTTTGGGGCAATTGCGCTGGCAAGAAACCACGTCGAAAACGCTAAGGTCAGATTAAACGTGGTGATGGAGAGAGTTCGCCAAGCAATGCGCGAGTTCCAGTTTTCTTCTGGCTTCCAATCCGTAAGCCATTCTTTTGACGTTGTCATATCCAAGTTCTCCTAACTTGATACTTTTTCAAAACTTGTTGCTAGATGAGGTGATTGTTCGTGCAACATGCGGTGAATTGTGAGGTGCATCCAGGCAAAGCACCACACAGTGAGAGCAAACAGAACGATAAATGGGGAGGTAGGCAAACCTGTAAATTTTTTGACCATGCCAAAAAGCGGAAGCATGAAGAAGCCACCGAGGGCACCGAGCATTCCTACGAGACCGCCAACTGCACCAACATTGCTAGGGAAGTATTCCGGAATGTGCTTGTAAACGGCAGCTTTGCCGATGCCCATCGAACAGCCCAAGATCACCAGAACTACGGTGAAAGGAACAAGTCCTAAGTGCCACGGCATTACTTCAAGTTGGCCAGAGGCTGACTTTGTTTCCAAGACATCGATGGTGATGAATCCGTTTGGCATCATCAACAATCCGCTGGTCAGCGTCATCAATGTAAACGTCCAGTACATGATTCGGCGAGCACCAAAATGATCGGACAATGCGCCACCAAGTGGACGTAAAAGCGATGCAGGGAAGATAAATAATGCCGTCAATAGTGCGGCAGTCCATAGTTTAACTTCATAGCGATCTTCAAAATATTTTGGAAGTACTGATGACAGGGCAACGTATGCGCCAAAAACTACAACGTAATACAAACTAAAACGCCATACCCGAATTTCTTTGAGTGGGGTGAGCTCTTGACGGAAGCTACGCGTACCAGCAGGTTTGCGATCAGGCGTTGGCGTAAACAGCACAATCGCTGCGACCATGAGCAAAATCAGAATTCCGTAAACCACGGGAATGACGCGCCATCCGCCAGTAATTAATCCGCCGAGATATGCAGCACCTGCAGTCGACGTGATGAGGACTGGGCCAATGAACTTAGTAACCGAAGCGCCTACGTTGCCAGCGCCGAAAACTCCCAGCGCAAATCCAATGTGTTCATGTGAACTCCACGCAGAGTTCCATGAAATACCTGCACTAAAGGCATTTCCGGCAATACCGATTAGGAATGCACATATAAACAGTGCAGTGGTGTTGTGCACTTGAGATAAATAAAACGTTGGTGGTGCTGAAAGCAACAAAATAGTCAGCATTACTTTGCGGCCGCCAAATTTGTCGGCCCATATGCCCGTTGCAAGCCGCCAAATTGAACCATTCAAAATTGGGACTGCAGTAAGCCAATAAAACTGCGTTTCGGACAATTGGAATTCTTTTTGAATAGGGATAGACAGGATTCCAAATTGCAACCAGACTGCAAACATGAGGGTGAATGCGGTGGTTGAGAGAATGAGCACTCTTTTTGCTTGCGATGTATCTGACGTCATAGCTACCCCTTGTCGCAATAATTCTTTATAGTAGCATTAAAGAATTAGAAGTGTGGGGAAAGGCGGATATTTCATGGCCAGTCAAGTAGATGACCCATTTGTAAAACTCATGATTTCGGCACGCTCATTGATTACGCAAAGTGAAGTGTCCGAAGACCAGCGTGCGGTGCATCTTGTTGGTGGCCGCGAAGGTGATGTGTTTTATCGCAACCGTTGGTCACACGATCGAGTAGTTCGTTCCACCCATGGTGTTAACTGCACGGGCTCGTGCTCGTGGAAGGTCTATGTCAAAGACGGCGTTATCACCTGGGAAACGCAGCAAACTGATTACCCGTCAGTTGGTCCAGATTCACCCGAGTATGAACCACGGGGTTGCCCTCGTGGGGCAGCGTTTTCGTGGTACACCTATTCGCCAACCCGTGTTCGCTACCCATATGTGCGCGGTCGTTTGCTGGAAATGTACCGTCAGGCAAAATCAGTTCACCCAGATCCAGTCGATGCTTGGGCATCAATAGTTGAAAATCCAGAAATGTCCCGCGAGTACAAAGCCTTGCGTGGACGCGGTGGACTTGTTCGCACCCTTTGGGATGAAGCCCTTGAAATTACAGCAGCTGCCCAGATCTACACAATTAAGAAGTATGGCCCTGACCGCGTAGCTGGTTTTTCTCCGATTCCAGCGATGTCTATGGCCTCGCATGCTGCTGGTGCCCGTTACACATCGCTTATCGGTGGAACAATGTTGTCTTTCTATGACTGGTACTGCGATTTGCCAATTGCATCACCACAAATTTGGGGCGATCAAACTGATGTTCCTGAGTCTGCGGACTGGTGGAATGCCAGCTACCTCATCATGTGGGGTTCAAATATTCCAACGACGCGTACACCTGATGCGCACTTCATGACCGAGGCTCGTTATAAAGGCCAAAAAGTTGTTACCGTCAGCCCAGACTTTGCTGACAACACGAAATTTGCCGATGAATGGCTCGCCGCTCATCCTGGAACTGACGGTGCGCTTGCGATGGCTATGGGTCATGTCATTTTGAAAGAATTTTATGTCGACAATCAAACGCCGATGTTTGATGATTACGCCAAGACCTACACGGACTTGCCATTTTTGGTCGAACTAGCCCAACACGATGGTGAATTTGTTCCGGGCAAATTTGTAACCGCTGCTGACCTTGGTGAGTCCATGGAAAGTGCTGAATGGAAGCCAGCATTATTTGATGATGCTACGCAATCCGTTGTTATCCCGAAAGGATCAATCGGATACCGTCACAATGCACAAGACGAAGGTTTATGGAACCTTGAACTTGGTGACATCAAACCACGACTAAGTATGCAGGGAATCCATGAATCAACTGCGACCGTGAAATTCCCAGTTTTTGGAGTTGAAGACACCGTGGTCACGCGTGGCGTTCCGGTGCGCACAATTGGTGGTCGCACTGTCACAACTGTGTATGACCTCTTGCTCGCACAATACGGCGTTGGTCGCGAAGGACTTCCGGGAACATGGGCAACTGACTACATGGATGCGTTGTCGCCGTACACACCAGCGTGGCAAGAAGGCATTACCTCAGTTCCAGCCGAATCTGTAATTCGCATTGCACGTGAGTTTGCGCAGAATGCAGTGGATTCAAATGGTCGATCGATGATTGCCCTTGGTGCTGGAACAAACCACTGGTATAACTCCGACACAATTTATCGCGCAATTATTTCGCTTGTGCTCCTAACCGGTAGCCAAGGGAAAAATGGTGGCGGTTGGGCTCACTATGTTGGCCAAGAAAAAGCCCGCCCTTTCACGGGCTGGGCACAACTTGCTTTCGGCGCAGATTGGTCACGACCACCACGCCAAATGGCAGGCACTGCATTTTGGTACTTGGCCACTGACCAATGGCGTTACGACTCATTTGATACCAGCGCAATTGCTAGCCCTCTGGCAACTGGCGAAATTGCCAAGATGCCAATGGCAGATACCTTGACTAAGTCAGTGCGCATGGGATGGTTGCCGTCATACCCAACGTTTAACCGTAATCCCATTGACATTGTCAATGATGCACAAGCTGAAGGCATTGATCCTAAGGATTATGTGGTTCGCGAACTAAAGTCGGGCAATTTGAGTTTTGCATGTGAAGATCCTGATGCTCCAGAAAACTTCCCACGTGTGCTGACTGTATGGCGGGCAAACTTGCTTGGCTCATCGGGTAAAGGCAATGAATATTTCTTGCACCATTTACTCGGTGCTGATGGTGCCCACACAATGGCAGAAACGCCAGCAGAAAATCGACCATGCGAAGTGAAGTGGCACGATGAGGCACCGACCGGAAAAGTTGATTTGTTGGTCTCCCTTGATTTCCGCATGACCAGCACTGGATTGTTCTCGGATGTTTTGTTGCCGGCAGCAACCTGGTATGAAAAGTATGACTTGTCATCAACGGATATGCACCCTTACATTCACGCATTTAACGCAGCCATTGCACCACCATGGCAAACAAAGAGTGATTACGACACCTTCCAACAGATGGCCAAAGTCTTTAGTGCACTGGCACCAAAGCACCTTGGTGTTTCATCCGACATCGTTGCGCTCCCGTTGCAGCATGACACCCCAACCGAGATTGGCCAGCCAGGTGGAAAGGTTCTCGACTGGAAGCTTGGTGAATGTGAACCAATTCCGGGCAAGACAATGCCAAGTCTGGTTGTCGTTGAACGTGACTACGGTGCAATTGCTGACAAGATGGGCGCACTTGGCCCCAATGTTGAAAACTTGGGAACCGTTGTCAAGGGTGTAACGCTTAAGCAAGCCGAAACTGTCGAGCGGTTGAAGCGACTTAATGGAACAGTTCATGGCGGAGTGGCCGACGGTCGACCAAAGTTGGCAACAGCTGAACAGGCCTGCGAAGCAATCCTCGCCCTTTCCGGTGTATCGAATGGTGAAATTGCTGTAGCTGGTTTCGAAGCTCTTGAAAAGCGAACAGGCGTGAAACTCGCTGACTTAGCGGCTGAACATGCAGGCAAGCACATCACTTTTGCTGATACTCAAAGTCGTCCGCAAGGTGTTATTACCTCGTGGGAATGGTCAGGTAGCGAACATGGTGGCCGCCGTTATTCACCTTTTACGATTAATGTGGAGCGCAAGAAGCCATGGCACACGTTGACAGGTCGCCAACATTTCTTCGTCGATCACGATTGGATGAACGATTTAGGGGAGCAGTTCCCAACATTTAAACCACCTTTGGATCTCAATCGCGTTGCTAATTATCCGCAAATTGGCGAAGTCTCCGAAGCTGGTGTGACAGTTCGATATCTGACTCCACACTCTAAGTGGTCAATTCACTCGGAATACCAGGACAACTTCTTCATGTTGGCGCTCTCTCGTGGTGGGCCAGACATCTGGATGTCAGTTGAAGACGCAGCGAAGATTGGCGTGAATGACAACGACTGGATTGAGGCAGTCAATGGGAATGGAATTGTAGTTGCGCGCGCTGTGGTAACCCACCGTATGCCAGAAGGAACCGTGTACATGTATCACGCGAAAGATCGCACCGTTGATGTTCCACGCGTTGAAGCAACTGGAAAGCGTGGTGGTATTCACAACTCATTGACCAGGCTGTTGCTCAAACCTTCTCACCTCATCGGTGGTTATGCCCAGTTGTCATACGGATTTAATTACTACGGTCCGACGGGAAACCAACGTGATGAAGTCACAGTTATTCGCCGACGCTCACAGGAGGTCACTTACTAATGAAAGTTATGGCTCAAGTTGGCATGGTGATGAACCTCGACAAGTGCATCGGCTGCCACACCTGTTCAGTTACATGTAAGCAAACCTGGACTAACCGCAAAGGTGTTGAATACGTTTGGTTTAACAACGTTGAAACTCGCCCGGGTGTTGGTTATCCACGTGAATACGAAAACCAAGAGAAATGGCAAGGCGGTTGGGTTCGCACTCCAAGAGGAAAGCTGAAACTTCGTGCCGGTGGTCGTTTCACCAAGCTGATGCAGATTTTTAGCAATCCAAAGTTGCCTGGACTTGATGATTACTACGAACCCTGGACCTACGATTACGACAATTTGATTAGTTCGCCAGTCATCGACACAGTTCCAGTAGCTCGACCAAAGTCACTCATAACTGGTGAAAATATGAAAATTCAGTGGAGTGCCAACTGGGACGATGACCTTGGTGGCACATATGTCACTGGGCATGATGACCCCATGCTCAAGGGCATCGAAGACAAAGTCACTTTTGATTTCAAAGGTGCATTTATGTTCTATTTACCACGTATCTGTGAACACTGCCTTAATCCTTCATGCGTTGCATCGTGCCCATCGGGTGCGATGTACAAACGCAGTGAAGATGGCATTGTGCTTGTTGATCAAGATGCATGTCGTGGTTGGCGCATGTGCGTTTCAGGTTGTCCGTATAAGAAGGTGTACTTCAATCACAAGTCAGGGAAAGCTGAAAAGTGCACAATGTGTTACCCACGACTTGAAGTGGGTCAGCCAACAGTGTGCTCGGAAACCTGTGTTGGTCGCCTTCGTTATTTAGGACTCTTCCTCTATGACGCAGATCGAGTACTGGAAGCGGCCACAACACCGGATGACAAAGATCTGTATGAAGCGCAACTGGATCTGTTGCTTGATCCCAATGATCCTGATGTGATTGCACAAGCTCGCAAGGACGGAATTGCAGAAGACTGGATTGAAGCAGCACAGAAGTCACCGGTGTACCGCTTGGCAAAAGAATTTAAGGTTGCTTTACCTTTGCATCCGGAATATCGCACTATGCCAATGGTGTGGTACATCCCACCACTATCTCCAGTTGTTGATGCCTTAACTCGCAGTGGTCACGATGGTGAAGACCATAAGAATCTCTTCGGCGCACTCGATACTTTGCGCATCCCAGTTGAATACCTTGCCAACTTGATGACAGCAGGGGATTCAGTCGTTGTTCGCAACGTTTTGGCCAAGCTTGCAGCGATGCGTTCCTACATGCGTGATTACAACCTAGGCAAAGACTTCAATGAAGAAATTCCTGAAGCCGTTGGCATGACAGGTGAAAGTTTGTACGAGATGTACCGACTATTGGCTATTGCTAAATACGAAGATCGCTACGTTATTCCTGTTGCCCATCAAGAAGTCGCAGCGCATTTGGATGAAGCATTGCCGGGCTGTTCAGTTGACTTTGAATCATGGCCAGGCGGACCTGATGTGACACCAGTTGGTGAATCACGTGTGGTCCCAATTGCGATTGAGTCATTCCAAGCAGCCAAACAACGCGCAGAAGCGGATTCAAACGCTGAACTCGAGAAGAGCGAAAGCTAATGAATAATTCACGCGTATTAGCAATCGGATCACTGTTGTTGCAGTATCCGAGCGAAGAAATTAAGGCAGTATCTACGGACATCCGCCATGAAATTGCCTTTCTGGATGGTTCGGATGCATCCGACATTGAAAGATTCTTGGATTGGCTCGATAGTGAAGAGCTTCTAGCCGCGCAAAGTCATTACGTCAGCATTTTTGACCGTAAACGTCGGGCCTGCTTGTACTTGTCCTATTACCTCAATGGTGACACTCGCCGCCGAGGTATGGCACTGGTGCGATTTAAAGAGTTGTACTCCGAGTTTGGCGTTACTGCATCTGAAGAGGAGCTTCCAGATTTTCTTCCAACGGTGCTGCAATTTACTGCCGCCTATAACAACGAGGTTGGAATGCAGGTGCTATCCGAGCATTACTCGGGTATCGAGGTGTTACATCAAGCTTTGGTTGATGCGAAATCACCCTATGCTTTTGCAGTCCTCCCATTGCTGCGAAATATTCCAAAATCACAATCAGCCGACACAGATACGCAACGTTTGATTACACAAGGTGTGCCTGCTGAACTTGTTGGGCTGGAAACTTTCACGTTACAACCTTTTTCGCTAGGTGAAAGAGTAGGTAAATAGATATGAGTAGCCCGATTTTTTGGGTGGCTGGACCCTATGTAGTGACACTTGCCTTCATTATTGGCATGGTGTGGCGCTATAAATACGATCGATATGGCTGGACTTCGCGCTCTTCGCAGATGTATGAAAACAAGTTGTTGCGCATTGGTTCGCCACTATTTCATGGTGGTATTTTGCTTGCGCTGATGGGTCACATTGCGGGTTTGGTCATTCCTGCGTCGTGGACAGAACGAGTTGGCATTTCTGAACACCTGTATCACCAAGTGGCTGTTGTATCGGGAAGTCTTTCAGGTGTCATGGTTGTCGTCGGCATGCTGATACTGATTCGGCGTCGCCGGACCAACTTCCGGGTGTTCTCGGTAACTACGCCGATGGACAAGCTGATGTATTTAGTCCTGGGGTCTGTTGTAGCGCTGGGAATGATGAACACAGTTGGAATTCAGTTGTTCGGTATAGGTGGCTATCCCGAGGGATATAACTATCGCGAAACGATTTCTGTCTGGTTCAGATCAATTGCGATGTTCAATCCAAAACCGGAACTAATGGCAGATGCACCGCTGACATTCCAGGTGCACATTGTTGCGGCAATGTTTTTGATTGCATTGATTCCAGTAACACGTTTGGTGCACATATTTTCCGCACCTTTGGGGTACATCTCACGTCCGTACATTGTGTATCGCAGCCAAGACGAAACGATTTCCGGAAGCCGCGCTCCACAACCTGGCTGGGAACCGCTAAATCCGCGCAAATAGTTAGTGCTCAATTGCGGAACACACAGCACGCACATGTTCGATAAATGATTCGGCGGCGGGCAGTTGCGTGCGCTTAGAATGCCAGGCAAGCGCGATAGATCGAGTTGGAATATCAACGGGAATTTTAATAACGCGCTTGTCAAGATGTCCAACGGTTAGCGATGGCATCAGTGCGGAGGCAAATCCAGTAGCTACTAACTCCGTAACCGCAACGTTGTCATTGGTGCGGAAAATAATATTGGGGTCCATGCCATGTCCGCGTAAGTATTCTTCAAGTCTGTTTTGACTAATGCCGGTAGCGCCGAAACCGATGAGCGGGATGGACTTTAATGACTTTACCGATAGGGGACTTTTTAAAGTTGCCAGCGGTGAACCGGCCTGGGTTAATAACAACCACGAGTCACGAAGTACTTCGATCGCTTCAAATGTCCCAGGGGCTAGTGGCAGGGCAGTGAATGCGAAATCTAATTGTCCAGTGGCAATTAAAGGCAACCATTCTTGATCGTCCGTACTTGGAGCCACCTGTCAGATTTGAACTGACGGCCTACGCATTACGAGTGCGTTGCTCTACCCCTGAGCTAAGGTGGCTTGTCGCATGCGCAACTTTGTCATTCTAATCGAAACCTAAGTGGCTGACTTTCGATTGATTGCCTTAAGTCCCTCACGCTTGGCAAGCGGAGATAGTTCTGGATGATCCTTTACAAACTTCTTTACGGTCTTGGGGTCGGTGTAGGAGTAACTACGAAGTGCCCAGCCCAAACCCTTTGCGATGAAGAATTCTTTCTCCGCTGCTTTTAGTTCACACAGTTCGAAGAGTCTCTTGGAATTAGTCTTAGTGCCTAAGTTCAGTTGATGGATTAGGGCCGAACGAACTAGCCACATGTTCTTACTTTTTATCCATTCAAACATTGTGGACTCGAGTTCTGGATTAGCTGCAACAACTATCTCGACTGATTTCCGAACTGAATCAACTGTGTCCCACCAAGACTTATTGGTTATGAACCACTTGGCATCACGCTTTACATAAGCAGGCGAAAATCGATTAGCATTCTTAGCCAAGATGTCACAGGCAATGTATTGAAATTCCCGTTCCGGCTGGGCCCATAGTTCTTTACAAAGCGAAACGATTTCCTTTTCCGATAATTTCTTTGAGGCGTCTACTAAATCTTTGCCGAGTTCACGTCGCAACGGAGTTTTAATTCCAAAGAACTCAAATTGATTGCGCATATATGCAGCGGCGCCTTGAGCGGCTTCTTGATCTGCAGCTTTTTCGAACTTACTACGTAACTGTTTTACCTGATTTGTCATGCTGAATTTAAAACTAATTACTACTTAAGCCAGAAGTCTTGCCAGCGAACAAAAATCAAAGCCATGATAATTAGGTATGAAGCGCCAACGAGAATCCACTTCAATGCAACGATAATTTCGGAAAGTGATTTTCCAAGGCTTAATCGGCCGCTTGCAAGGTTGTCTGTTGTTACTTGCCAGAAAATTGGAATCGTAATTGACCAAACTACCATGCACCATGGGCACAGCGCACCGATTACATAAAGGCTCTGACCTACAAGCCAAATAACAAAAAACATTCCAGCTAAAGCACCGGCGTTTAGTCCTAGCCACATCCAGCGCGGAAGTTCAATGCTGGCAAATAGGAGTACGCCGAAAATTACAACTACAGTGAAGCCGATGATTCCAAGGATGGGATTAGGAAATCCAAATAGCGAAGCTTGATCCGTGCTGATCACAGAACCGCAGGACAGAATCGGATTGATGTCACAGTTAGGTACGTAATCAGGATTACTCAAAACGCCGATCTTTTGAACGATCAATTCAATGGAGGCAAAAATTCCAATGATTCCGCCGATGACAAGGATCCAGGCAGTCTGGCGATACGAGCGAGCTTGGCTCTCTACTTCAGTTTCCATTGGTTAACTTCCACTTCTGCTGGACACACTTTCAACTCTAATGCACTTAGCCTGGCTGGCTTATGGACCATCGGTGCAAGTGATTCCGTCTTCAGCTTCGCCGGTTAAGTAAAAGTTGTCGACGATTTCATCAATGCATTTCGAGCCTTGGTAATAAGCAGTGTGTCCATCGCCATCCAAAGTAAGGAGTACGCCCTTTGACAGTTGGGAAGCTAGTCCCTGGCTCCAGGAATATGGAGTCGCTGGGTCGTTCACGGTTCCAACAACCAAAATCGTTGGAGTACCAGGTGCCGAGATTTCTTTTGATACTCCAGTTGCTGCCGCTTGCCAATAACTGCAACTGATGTTGCTCCAAGCTAAATACTCACCAAAGTTTGGAGCGGCCCTTTTCCATTCACTTGCAAGCGCAACGGTTTGTTCTGTTGTCGCGCGGTCTGGACGATCTAAACAATTGACGGCAGCAATCGCATCGTTTGAATTGTCTTTAAAGCTGCCATCGGATTGGCGACCAGTGTAAAAATCAACACTGGATGCAAGACCTGAGAAGTCGCCGTCAAAAGCTAACCCTAAGTTTGTGCGCAATTCTGGCCAACCGTATTGCTTGTCATACAACGAACCAACAACACCTAGAGTTCCCATAGCTTGAGTAAACAAACGACCATCATCCAGAGTTACTGGATTTGCATCGAGTTCAATTAGTAAGTCTCCGACTTCGGAGATTCCAGCTGCGCCACTTGCATCAAGCGGGCAATCGGACTTGGTTACGCAGTCATCCACGAATCGCGAAAGTGCTAATTCAAAACCTAGAGCTTGGCCATATGAAAGTTCCTCGTTGGTCAAGGTTGGATCAATTGCACCATCGAGCAACATCCGACCAACTCGATCTGGGAAAAGGTCGGCATAAGTAGCGCCAAGAAAAGTTCCATAGCTCTTTCCTAGCCAGTTCAACTTTTCATCGCCCAGCAAGGCACGCAATATGTCTATGTCTTTTGCGGCGCTGATGGTGTCTAAGAATTTGTAAGTGTCAGGAGAGTTAGTCGCACATGATGCTGCAAACAATTCCGACATAGCTTTTGCCTGATCAATTTCTGTTTGATCATCAGGCGAGCCATCAAGTGCGATGTACTCTTCGGTCTGTGCATCGTCTAGGCATTCAACCGGTGTGCTTTCGCCAACACCGCGTGGATCAAAACCAACAATGTCAAAGTTCTCGCGCAAGGTGTCGCTGACTACATACTCGGCATAGGTTGTGTATTCAATTCCGGAACCACCCGGACCACCAGGATTAAGTACTAAAGAACCTTGAGCTGAGCCAGTAGCCAATTTTCGAATTGCTGAAATTTGCATTGCTCCATTTGCTGGATTGGCATAATCGATCGGCACATTGAACTTCGCGCACTCAAAACCATCGTTGCAGTCTGACCATTCAAGTTGTTGTGCGTAGTAACCCTCTAGGCCATCACCAGCTGGAACGAAAGCGCTCTCACTTGGTTCCGGTGAAATGGAGTCGCTGGAATGTACCTGAAGTATTCGGTAACCAAGAGTGGTAACGATGGCCACAAAGATCGCAAGGACAATGGCTAGAAATTTCCGCAAGAAGGCTCCCAAAAAGTATCTATCTCGACCTTAAACCAGAGTCAGAAGATAACGAAACTATCCAACGATTGCGGTAAGCCGTGGATCTCGCAGGCTTACTAACAATGACTCAAATGCATTGAGCGGATTTACGTTGGCCACGATTTGATCGCGTGCTTCAGTGATCGCAGCAATTCTTCGCAGCGTTGCAGATTCATCGTCAACACTTGCCACGCGCTCAATTGATTCGCGAAGTTCTTCGTTAACTAACTCAACATCGGCGCCAGACTGAACAACCAATACATCGCGGTAGTAACCAGTTAAGTCCAATAACACTCGGTCGTACTGATCACTTAAGACTCGGCGGCGGCGAGACTTAGCACGATCATCTAGATCCTTAAGAGCACTTTTCATTTGGCGTTCAACAATCTTTAGCCCTTTACCTTCAGCGCCTTCACCAAATGCCGTACGAATGTCTTGATCGTCTTCTTGATCCAGTGGTGTAACGATTGCATCAGCATCAGCGTTGGCACTAGCAACGATTTTGTTTGCTTGATCAAAACAAGCACTAACTACCCTGAGGTTCGTCGGGATGTCCAAGATTTGTTTCCGGCGAAGTCTTACATTCTCATCAGTAGCAAGTGCTCGAGCACGTCCAATATGACCCTGTGCAGCACGAGTTGCCCACGCTGCCATCGCCGGATCAATGCCAAAGCGAGTTGTCAGTTGCTGAGTAATTGAGGCAAATGTCGGTGAAGTTAATGCAACGTGACGGCAACGACTACGAATCGTTGGGAACACATCATCAACTGTTGGTGCACACAGCAACCAAACAGTCGCTGGTGGTGGTTCTTCAAGTGACTTAAGCAAAGTTGAAGCTGCATCAATCCGGAATCGATCCACATCTTCAACCACGATCACATGCCATGGGGAACGAGTTGGCAGAAGCGATGCGCGTTCAATTAGATTTCGGGTTGCATCTACTTTGTAGTTAATGCCTTCCGGAACGATGTGTTCAACATCAGGATGCACACCCGCGGCAACATTTCGACAGTCAATGCATTCACCGCAACCACCATTAGGGCAAACAAGTGAGGCTGCAAAGGCAAGTGCCAGAGTGCTACGACCACTTCCGGGTGGGCCGGTAATTAACCACGCATGAGTCATGGCGTCGCCACGCTCACCGATTGCCACTTTCGCAGCGTCAGTTACTGCATGTTTCATTTCTTCTACAGCATGCTCTTGACCAATCAAGGAATCAAAAACACTCATCGCGATGCAAGCACTCCATCAATTGCGGATCGAACTGCTGCGGCAACGTCATCTTTTGGTGCGGTCGCATCAATTACTACATTTGGATACTTTGATGCTGCCGCGATGTCTCGGAATGCTTGATGCACCGCTTCATGGAAATCACGAGACTGAATTTCCATGCGATCTGTGCCATCCATACGTTGTTCGCCAGCTTCAGCGGGAACATCTAGATAAATGGTGAAATCTGGAATTAGATTGCCAGTTGCCCAAAGGCTTAAGTCACGAATCTTGTCAGCGCCTAATCCACGCGAGAAACCTTGATAGGCGACGGAGGAATCAAAGTAACGATCACAGATAACCGTGGCACCACGTTCCAGCGCTGGACGAATCAAGTTAGCTGCATGATCTGCGCGCGAAGCTGCGAATAACAAGGCTTCGGTGTGATCTGGCATGTCAGTGATTTCTGGATCCAACAAAATATTGCGGATCTTTTCAGCAGTTGGAGTGCCACCAGGTTCGCGCGTTAGAACTACTTCATGTCCAAGTGATTGCAGGTACTCCGCAAGGCGCTTTGAATGCGTGGATTTTCCAGCGCCTTCACCGCCTTCAATCGCAATAAACAATCCGGTAGCCACGACTCAAACTCTAGCCAACTGGTGTGACGTCAGATTCGACAGGCGCTGAACCAACACCGGTCTTAGTTTTTGCTGCTGCCTTCTTGGCTGCGGCACCACTTATCACTTTGGTAGTCCCAACGGTTTTCTTGGCAGCCTTCTTTTTGGCAGTCGCTTTCTTCTTCGCTGGAGCTTTCTTTGCAGCAGCCTTACGTGCTGCTGGCTTCTTAACGGATGGCCCAGCTGCACGACGTTCAGCTAGCAAGTCAGATGCGCGCTCAATCGAAATCGTCTCAACTGAATCGCCACCACGTAGTGAAGCATTGGTTTCGCCATCAGTGATGTAGATACCGAAGCGACCTTCACGAACCACAACTTCTTTTTGAGTTGATGGGTCAACGCCAACAACCTTGAGTGGGCCGGCTGCTTGTCCCCGACCGCGACGAAGTTTTGGCTGCGCAAACAACGCGAGTGCTTCTTCAAGTGTGCAACTGAAGATTGATTCTTCGTCTGGCAAGGTGCGGGAGTCTTTACCCTTTAATAGGTAAGGACCGTAACGACCATTCTGCGAAGTGATTGGCTCACCCTCAGTTGGATCTAAACCGATTTCGCGCGGCAAAGTAAACATTCGAAGTGCATCATCAAGAGAAACTTGTTCAACATCCATAGTTGAGAACAGTGATGCAGTGCGAGGCTTTTCTTTCTTAGGTGAGCCCTCTGGCAATACTTCAGTGAAATAAGGACCGTAACGTCCGGTCTTTGCCATGATTACGCGCTCAGTTTCTGGATCAACACCAAGTTCACGTTCACCTGAAGGTGCATTGAAAAGTTCTTCAGCTTTTTCGGCAGTCATTTCATCTGGCGCAAGATCTTGTGGGATGTTTGCACGCTGCAATGTTTCACCTTCACCGCGTTCTAAGTAAGGACCATACTTTCCAACGCGAATGATTCCTTCGTGACCTTCAATCGGAAGTGATGCCATTGCGCGGGCATCAATATCGCCATAGACCGAAACAAGTGGAGCAAGGCCAGGGAAAATTGAACCTTCAGTTTTTTCGCCGAAGTAGAAACGCTTTAGAACTTCAAGTCGTCCTTGTTCGCCATTAGCAACTTCGTCAAGAACTTCTTCAAGTGATGCGGTGAAGTCATAGTCAACAAGTTGCGTGAAGTTTTCCTCCATCAAACGAGTGACTGTGAATGCTAGGAAGTGAGGAACTAATGCGCTGCCGCGCTTCCACACATAACCCTGGTCAATAATGCGGCTAACGATTGCGGCATAAGTTGAAGGGCGGCCGATACCAAGTTCTTCCAGCTTTTGAACCAAAGTGGCTTCGGTGTAACGAGCAGGAGGATTTGTGGAGTGACCACTTGGTTCCAAGGAAACTGCAGTTACGGTATCCCCTACCTTTAGTGCTGGCAGGCGACGAGCTTCGTTCTTTTCGTCTTGGTCTTCGTCAGCATCATCGTAGGCAGCCATGTGACCACGGAAAGTAATAACGGTTCCACTGGCTGAGAATTCAGCATCGCGACCATCGCCACTGGTTGCACCAATGCGAATCGTTGCAGTGGTTCCCTTGGCATCTGCCATCTGGCTTGCAACGGTGCGCTTCCAAATCAAGTCATAAAGCGCGAACTCATCGCCAACCAATTCACCAGCAACTTCAGCCGGTGTACGGAATTCATCACCAGCTGGACGAATTGCTTCGTGTGCTTCTTGCGCGTTCTTAACTTTGCGATCGTAACGACGTGGTGCTTCGGAAACGTGATCGCTTCCGTAAAGCTCGGCAGCTTGTTTGCGCGCTGCATTCAACGCAGTGTCAGAAAGTGTTGTTGAGTCAGTACGCATGTAAGTGATGTAACCGCGTTCATACAAAGCTTGGGCAACACGCATAGTGCGCTGTGCTCCCCACTTCAAACGACCAGATGCTGCTTGCTGCATTGTAGAAGTCATAAATGGTGCTTTTGGCTTGCTTGAGTATGGCCGATCATCTACTGAACGAACTTCAAACTTTGCGCCACTTAGTGATGTGCACAAACTCTTTGCGACATCTTCATCAAGGTGAACAATGCTGGCATCTTTTAGTTGCGCTAAAGAATCAAAGTCTTTACCTTGGGCAATCTTCTTGCCATCAACTGCAACTAAGTTTGCACTGAATGATTGCGGATCAAACGTTCCTTCGATGTCCCAGTATGAAGCGCGCTTGTAAGCAATGCGCTCGCGTTCTTTTTCAACAATGAGTCGAGTTGCAACTGATTGCACGCGACCAGCAGAAAGGCCAGCTTGAACCTTGCGCCATAGAACAGGTGAAACTTCGAAACCATAAAGTCGATCGATTAAGCGACGAGTCTCCTGGGCATCCACCAGTTGCATATCAAGGTCGCGAGTTGATTCAGCAGCGTACCTGATTGCCTCTGGAGTGATTTCGTGGAATACCATTCGGCGCACTGGAACTTTAGGACGAAGGATTTCCATTAGGTGCCAAGCGATTGCTTCACCTTCGCGGTCCTCGTCAGTTGCGAGTAATAGTTCGTCAGCGTCAGCAAGCATGCGCTTTAGCTCGGTAACTTTGTCCTTCTTTTTGGAGCTAACTACGTAGTAAGGGGTGAAGTCATCCTCAACGTCGATTGCCATGCGGCCCCAAGGCTGCTTCTTGATTTCAGCCGGAACATCGACAGCGCGCTCAGGCAGGTCGCGAACGTGACCAACAGATGCAGTCACTTCGTAACCTGGGCCTAGGTATTTCTGAATGGTTTTGGCCTTGGCTGGAGATTCGACGATAACCAAACGGCGTGTTGTCGACAAAAGGATTCCCTTCGGCAAATGCAAAAGACTCTATATATAGAGTCAAAAGCGCTATCTCCGAGAGTGTGCCTTATCGCCTAGGGGCATTGTCAAACTGGCGAGTCTGTTCCGCGAGTCGCAACCCCCTGTGGATGAGTATCTTTTCCCTTTAGTTGCAACAACATTTTGGCAAAAAGAGAACCCCAACCGCGAGGCTGGGGTTCTCTGAGTGATTTTGCTGTTAGCTGGCCATTGCCTCTTCGCCAACCGCAATTGGTCGACGCTTGGAAATGATCACTGAGACAACGATTACGGCAGTGGCGACAAATGCCAAACCAATGCGCATTGCATCCTTGTCTTCAAGTGTCATCGCTACAACAGCAGGAGCAATCAACAATGCAACCAGGTTCATAACCTTAAGCAATGGGTTGATTGCAGGTCCTGCAGTGTCCTTGAATGGATCGCCAACGGTGTCACCGATAACGGTTGCGGAGTGAGCTTCAGAACCCTTGCCGCCGAAGTGTCCGTCTTCAACGAACTTCTTCGCGTTATCCCAAGCTCCACCGGAGTTGGATAGGAACACTGCCATCAGAGTTCCAGTTGCGATTGTGCCGGCAAGGAATGAGCCAAGTGCGCCAATTCCTAATCCGAAACCAACTGCAATTGGAGTCAAGATTGCAAGTAGACCTGGTGTTGTTAGTTCGCGCAAGGAATCCTTGGTCACGATGTCAACAACGCGGCTGTAGTCCGGAAGTTCAGTTCCAGCCATGATGCCTGGCTTCTCGCGGAACTGACGACGAACTTCGAAAATCACCGATCCAGCTGCGCGGGATACTGCGTTGATTGCAAGTCCACTGAACATGAAGACAACTGCAGAACCGATCAACAAACCAAATAGGTTGGCTGGGTTCGAGATGTCTAGAGTTCCGGTGTACTGCAAGTCACTTGTTGTGAAGCTCTTTGCAGCATTTGTAACTGTGTCGCGGAATGCACCAAACAACGCAGTTGCAGCAAAGACTGCAGTTGCAATTGCGATGCCCTTAGTGATGGCCTTAGTTGTGTTACCAACTGCGTCAAGGTTTGTTAGAACCTGTGCGCCTTCACCATGAACGTCGCCAGACATTTCTGCAATACCTTGTGCGTTGTCAGAAACTGGACCGAAGGTATCCATCGAAACGATGACACCAACCGTTGTTAGCAAACCGGTACCAGCCAATGCGATTGCGAACAATCCAAGCAGTACAGATGCGCCACCTAATACATATGCGGCGTATACAGCAGCACCGATTAGAAGTGCGGAGTAAACCGCAGATTCCAAACCAAGTGAGATACCAGCAAGAATTACAGTTGCTGGTCCAGTTAGAGATGACTTAGATACGTCATCAACTGGCTTGCGGTTTGTTTCTGTGAAATACCCAGTTAATTGCTGGATAGCTGCGGCCAAAACGATACCGATAAGTACTGCACCAATTGCCATGTGACGAGGGTTAACAACTACACCTTCAGCCAAACCAAAGGTTGGGTCTGAAACAGCTTGTAGTTCACCAAGTGTTGCTGGCAAGAACTGGTACGCGGCCAAAGTAACAAGTACGGCGCTGATCACAGCGGACAAGAAGAAGCCGCGATTGATCGCGCTCATTCCGGAACGATCGCCAGCGCGTGGTGTTACAGCAAAGATACCTACAACTGCGGTTAGTACACCGATCGCAGGAACAACGAGTGGGAAAACCAAACCGATTTCACCAAAGGCTGCTTTACCAAGAATCAAAGCTGCAACAAGTGTTACTGCGTAAGACTCGAACAAGTCTGCTGCCATACCTGCACAGTCACCTACGTTGTCACCAACGTTGTCTGCGATTGTTGCAGCGTTGCGTGGGTCATCTTCTGGAATACCCTGTTCAACTTTTCCAACCAGGTCAGCGCCGACGTCAGCAGCCTTGGTGAAGATACCGCCACCAACGCGCATGAACATTGCAAGAAGTGCAGCGCCAAAGCCGAAGCCTTCAAGAACCTTCGGTGCTTCACCCTTGTAAACCAAAACAACTACTGCAGCACCAAACAAACCAAGACCAACAGTGAACATGCCAGCCACACCACCGGTGCGGAAAGCGATCTTCATTGCTTCTTGTTCGCCACTGGTGTTTGCGGCGTTGGCTACGCGAACGTTGCCACGAACTGCAAGCCACATACCCATGTAGCCGGTGATGCCGGAAAATACTGCGCCAACTAGGAAGAACAGGGAACGACCAATGCGCTCATTCTGGGTTTCCGCTGGAAGTAGGAATAACAAGAAGAAAACCAAAACAGCAAAAATCGCAAGAGTGCGGAACTGGCGATTTAGATATGCCGAGGCGCCTTCCTGGATTGCCTTGGCAATATTCCTCATGTTGACGGTGCCTTCGTCGGCTGCCAAAACTTGGCGTACCAAAACTGCGGCTACACCAAGTGCAGCTAACGCAATCAGGGCGACGATGACCACCGTTGTGTAGTTGGATCCAGTCAGGGCTACTTCCTGGCTGGCGACATGTGCAAATGCAGACATGGTTCTCCTTGTTGGGGGTTCTCTTGAAAAATCTTATGAGATCAAGGGGATTTGGCTGGTACTAGGTCGGCTAAATGAGGAAAAAACTTATTACCTAGTTATGGGGCTCAGTTTGCGCCCAATGAAACAAAGAGTTCTCGGGCTGCCGCATCGTCCCAGATCACCGAGGATCCAGCCGCCGTATTGGCATCAGTCTCGGAGACTGGAACCGTAGTCAAAGTTCCATTCCCATTCGATAGTGCGCGCATAGCTCTGGCAAGACTGCTGATGTCCATGACGGAGTCGCCATCGCCAACATTTACTGATCCAGTTCCAGCGTCAACCAGCTTCCACATGCTGATCGGATTCAGCAGAACTGCAGGCGTTGCAACTTTCTTCATGACGGAACTTAGGAATTGTTGCTGACGTTCAATGCGTCCTAAATCACCCTTTGGATCTGCGTATCGCATTCGAACATATGCCAACGCGTTCTTGCCATCGAGCTCTTGGCAGCCCGCCAACAAATTCAAGCCAGAATTTTCATCAGTGACATCTGCTGGAACACACATGTTCACACCACCAACTGCGTCAGTGATGTCGCGAATACCTTTGAAGCCAACTTCCATGTAGTGATCGATATGTAAACCGGTATTGCGTTCCACAGTTTCAACTAAAAGCGGTGCACCACCTTTGCCATACGCTGTGTTGATTTTGTTTTTGCGATCTTCAACCGAGGAACCATCAAGTGCGATGTGAGCTGGGATGGTTATGTATGAATCTCGAGGCAGGCTCACAAGTGTTGGTTTGCCGCTGTCATCTATGTGTATCACCATGATGGTGTCGGTGCGTTGTGAACCTTCATCTTTACCAGTGTGTAATTCTTTACGTTCAGCTTTGGTTAAACCTTCGCGACTATCTGATCCAACAAGTAGCCAGTTAGTTCCTGCAGTGTCAGCAAGTGCAACATTTGATGACGCTGGCATCTTGTCTAATGAGGCAGCCGCATGGAAACCCAGAACTACATAGAAGCCAAGATATGCCAACACAATGTTTCTGATGTAGCGCACTGGTCGAGGGAAACGTGACTTACTTTTACCGAATGAAAACTTAGGCAAGTTAACTGCAGGAAGTTTTGGCGAAGGTTTCACTTGTTGCTGAGCGGGTTTAGTTTCCACTGAAGCAGGTAAAGGTGCCGCAACAACTGGGGACGCAGAAACCGGAGCAGCAAAAACTTCTGGCTGTGGCGTATCCGCAACGATCTTGGGTTGCGCTTGGGTTTGGCCGATGTCACCAGCTCGATAAGTTGTTACCGCGAATACTGGCGGGGCCGGGATTTCAATTACTGGCTTAGCTTCTGGGGTTCCGACGATTTTTCCATCGGAACCTCTGCGATAAACCGTTGATTCCACCTTGTAATTCTCACTTAATTAACAAGAAACGGTGATGTCTGGCGCGCCAAACTGTTGAGTTAATCGCAGATGTAAAATGGCATAAAGAAAGTCCAGGCGTCACCGACGGGGGATGCAGTAACGCCTGAACTGCCTCAAAACTATGAAAAATTCGAATTTCTTGCGACCTAAAAGCCCTGTTTGAAGGAAATCTTGACTATTCCTATACCTTTTCATCTGAGTTCCCTCGATTCTCTGGGCTGATAACCTGCGCAGAAATAGAAATCTAGAGTCGGGATTCAAAATGACGAAACAAGTTGGCACGTTAGTTGATCAGGCTGAATTGTTTCGATTCATTTCAGAAGTACTTCAAGCTGTAGGCACTCCCCTTGCTGGTGCCTCCGAGATGGCGAATCAAATGGTGGCCTCTGATTTAGCTGGTCATGAATCACACGGAATCCGCCGACTACGCGAATACGCATATCGTGCGAGCGACGGATTTGTAAACCCAGCAGCGATTCCTACGCTTGAGCAAGATAGCGGATCATTAGTCAGCGTTAATGGAAATACAAATTACGGCCACTTAGTTATGCCGTTTGCTACTGACTTGTTAATTGAACGTGCTCGGCAGCACGGCATTGCCGCAGTGACTGTTAAGAATTGTGATCCAGCTGGAAGGTTTGCTGATTTTTGTGATCATGCAGCCAATGAAGGTATTGCAGTATTCATGTTTATGAATGTTGGTGGTGGTGCGATAGATGTTGCTCCTCCAGGCGGAGCCGAAGCAAGAATCGCTACCAATCCAATTGCAGCTGGAGTCCCTCGTGAAGGAGCGCCGAATCTAGTAATGGACATGGCTACATCCGCAGTTGCTAAAGGCCGACTTGCAGATGCCCAAGAGCGTGGAACTGAAATCGAAAGCGATTGGTTAAATCAAAGTGGCGTACTTGTCCCGCTGGGTGGCGTTAAGGGCTTTGCACTTTCGGTAATTGCTGAAGCGTTAGCGGGAACGCTAAGTTCCGCTGGAACTGTAGGACCTGAAGTGGCGGATGCGCGACAAGGTGTGCTGGCAATTGGAATTGATATTCAAAAGCTACGTCCCCTTGCTGAATTCAAGAGTGATGTTGCAAAGTTTGCTACTCACTTAAAACAAACTCCACTTGAGCCAGGCGCACCAGAAATTCGAATGCCTGGTGAAAGCACTGCGATCAATACCAAGATTCGCAAAGAGTCTGGAGTCACGATCCATCCAGTTATCTGGGAGCGGCTGGTTGAATTAGCGGATAATTTCTCAATCAAACTGCCAGAACCTAAGAGTGGATCCCAGCAGTAATTGTTGGATTTATCAAACTATCTATATTCAGCGTAATCTTGAGTTTCCATGAAAAATTCATTCGCATACTTAGGTCCCAAGGGGACCTTTACTGAGGCTGCGTTTTTGCAAATGCCGATTGCTCAGGGTGCAGAACTAATTCCAGCCGAGTCAGTTCGCGAGGCGCTAAACCTGGTGCGTTCTGGAAAAGTCTTTGGCGCCCTAGTTCCAATTGAAAATTCCGTTGAAGGTTCAGTTGCGACAACTCTGGATGAACTTGGACATGGTGACTCATTAGAAATCATTGATGAAATTGCGATCCCGGTGGAATTCGCATTGTTGGCTAAGCCTGGCGTTTCGATTTCTGACATAAAGAGAATTGCAACTCATCCGCATGCCCATGCGCAATGTGTTGACTGGTTACACAAAAACATTCCTGGCGTTCACGTGCTTCCAGCAATGTCGACTGCAGCTGCAGCCGAAGAACTTTCAGTAGGCGCAAACTACGATGCCGCAATTTGTTCAGTTGCTGCAGCAAAGCATTATGGCTTAGAAATTCTGGCGCAAGGAATTGGCGACAGCGACTCTGCTTGGACTCGATTTGTTTTAGTAAGTAAGCCAGGCCATGCCCAGCCATCAACTGGAAATGACAAAACAACTTTGTCTTTGTTCATGCATCGCAACCAACCTGGTGCGTTATTAAACATTTTGACTGAGTTTGCAGTCCGTGGCGTTGACTTGTCGCGTTTGGAATCCAGGCCAACAAAGCAGCAACTTGGTGACTACTTCTTCTCGCTAGATTGCGTGGGACACATTGATGATGAAAACCTTGGCGATGCGCTAATTGAGCTTCGACGAATATGTGCTGACGTTAAATTCTTGGGTTCCTACCCAAGACATGACAACGCCAGTACCCACGGTGAACTTATTGACGTTGCGAAATCAAATGTTGATCCACAGACTTGGTTAGAAAACTTACGAAAGCGAAAGAATTAGCCCGCAATAATTCGATCGATAAATACTGCAACACCATGATCGTCATTTGATGGCAAGAACTCAGTTGCTACTTCTTTAACCCAATCGTGTGCGTTATCAACAGCTGCGCCGCGGCCAGCCCAAGCAATCATTGGAACATCGTTAGGCATGTCACCAACTGCTGCGATATCAGTAGCTGCCATTCCGTTGTTAGTTGCGTACTTCTCTAAACCAGTTCCCTTATTCACGCCGAGCGCACTCATTTCAATCATCAGGTCAAGGAAGTTTGAGTGAGTCACATCAACAAGTCCATCTAGTGCACCTTGGGCTTCAATTAAGAATTGGTCAGCATTTTGTTGAATGCGATCACTTGGTCGAGCAAGTAACTTGATTACGATTTCAGTGCCAAACATAGTTTCGACATCGGTTGCTGGCGGAGTTGTCTTAACTTCCCAACGTGGTCGGTACTTGTCATCAACTAAAAAAGAAACGTCATGGCGATCAAGTTCAACAGCAAATGAAATGTCCGGATCCAGCTCTTGCAAAATTCGGGCAGCCTTTAGCCCTGAATCACTGGTCATTAGATCGGCGTAAATAGTTTCCTGGGTCTTTAGATCCATCAGCAATGCGCCATTGCAGACCAAGGCCAGACCTTCATGGCCAGTCATGTCTGGAATCTGTCGCATCCATCGGGATGGTCGTCCTGTTACGAACATGGTTTCCAGGCCGCTGGCATGAGCCCGAGCAATAGCAGCAACGTTTTCTGGGGAAACCGTGCCTCCAGTTTGCAGGAAGGTACCGTCTAGATCGCTGGCAATTAACCGCGTCACAATCGTTACCAACTTCCCTGATATTTGACCTAGTCAGATGGGCCCAAAACTCGCTAGAGTTTTCAACTACCCGTACCCCAACCCTACGGGCTTTTCATAAAGGAGCATCATGGCCAAGATCAGCGACGAAGTTCGCACCCACAAATACACCTTGACCGAAGACGAGATGCCTACCCAGTGGTACAACATCGTTCCGGATCTGCCAGCGCCTCCTCCGCCAGCATTGCATCCAGGAACTCATCAGCCAGCTGGGCCAGAAGATTTCGCGCCACTATTCCCAATGGAATTGATCATGCAAGAAGTCAGCCAGGAGCGATACATCGATATCCCCGGTGGCGTTCTAGATGTTTATCGTCAATGGCGTCCAAGCCCGCTGTTCCGCGCACATCGTTTGGAAAAAGCACTTGGCACACCTGCACGTATCTATTACAAGTACGAAGGTGTTTCACCAGCAGGTTCACACAAACCAAACACTGCGGTTCCGCAGGCTTACTACAACGCCCAAGAAGGAATCAAGAAACTTGTGACAGAAACTGGCGCAGGTCAGTGGGGAACTGCTCTTGCATTTGCATGTGCGCTTTACGACATGGAATGTGAAGTGTTCCAAGTTGGTGCATCTTTTGATGCTAAGCCATTCCGTAAGTTAATGATTGAAGCATTCGGTGGCACAGTTCATCGTTCACCATCACAGCTAACTGAAGTTGGCAAGATGCTGGCATCAGATCCAAAGAACTTAAGTGGCTCACTTGGAATTGCAATTTCTGAAGCGGTTGAAGTTGCTGTTAAGGATCCACAAACACGATATGCACTTGGTTCCGTTTTGAATCACGTACTGATGCATCAGACCATCATTGGTGAAGAAGCGTTGCTTCAGATGGAAAAGGCTGGCGATACTCCAACTCTTATCGTTGGTTGCACCGGTGGCGGTTCCAACTTCGGTGGACTTGCTTTCCCATTCCTACGCGAAAAGATGGCTGGCAAAATCAGTCCACGTATCTTGGCTGCTGAACCAGAATCTTGTCCATCACTTACTCGTGGCACTTACGCTTACGACTTTGGTGACACTGCAGGTATGACACCACTTATGAAGATGCACACTCTTGGAAAAGATTTCATTCCAGATCCAATTCACGCAGGTGGCTTGCGCTACCACGGTATGGCTCCGTTGATTTCTCACATCTATGAACTTGGTTTGATGGATGCCCAAGCAGTTGGTCAGACTGAGTGCTTCAGTGCAGCAGTTCAGTTTGCTCGCACCGAAGGTATCGTGCCAGCTCCAGAGCCAACTCACGCAATTGCGATTGCAATTCAGGAAGCTTTGAAGGCTAAGGAAACCGGCGAAGAAACCGTTATCTTGACGGCGCTTTGTGGACATGGTCACTTCGACCTTGCTGCGTATGACGAATTCCTAAACGGACGCATGCTCGATGAGGTTGTATCGGATGAAAGATTCGCAGCTGGCCTAGCTAACTTGCCACAGGTTGCTGGTGTCTAAGTAATTTATAAAAATGAAAGCCCCCGCTGGATTCAGCGGGGGCTTTCATTTTGGATTTTGTTACTTCAATTTGAAGTGAGACGCGCCACCTAGATATGGCTGCAATGCTTTTGGAATTCGCACAGAGCCATCAGCTTCTTGATGATTTTCAAAAATAGCCACGATAGTTCGTGTGATCGCGCACAGTGTTCCATTCAAAGTTGCAATCGGTTCAACACCATCAGTGCCACGGGATCGAATCTTTAATCTGCGGGATTGGAAGGTTGTGCAATTCGAAGTTGAAGTAACTTCGCGATAGCGCTCTTGTGATGGCACCCATGCTTCACAGTCAAACTTGCGCGCAGCACTTGAACCCAAATCGCTAGTTGCAACATCAATTACGCGGTATGGGATTTCAAGTAGCTGCAAAAACTCTTCTTCGAAACCTAATAGACGTTCGTGTTCAGCAACAGCTTCGTCGACTGGGCAGAACGAAAACATTTCCACTTTGTCGAACCAATGCACGCGGAAAATACCACGAGTATCTTTACCGTGACTTCCAGCCTCGCGACGGAAACATGGTGAGAACGCAGCGTAACGACGTGGCAGATCACCTTCAAGGATTTCGTCCATGTGATACGCAGCAAGTGGAACTTCGGCAGTTCCAACTAAATACATGTCATCTGCTTCAAGACGATAAACATTTTCAGCAGCTTGGCCTAGGAAACCAGTTCCTTCCATCGCAGCAGGCTTAACAAGTGCAGGCGGGATCATTGGAGTGAAACCATTCTTTTGCGCTGTGTTCATCGCTAACTGAACTAGAGCGAGTTCCAACATCGCGCCAGGGCCAGTCAAGTAATAGAACCGACTGCCGCTAACTTTTGCGCCACGCTCAATATCTATTGCCCCAAGTAGTTCGCCGATTTCAACATGGTCACGAACCGCAATACCCTCAGCAGCAAAATCACGCTTAGTCCCAACTTCTTTGATTACAACAAAGTCATCTTCGCCACCAACCGGTGCAGCCGGATCAACAACGTTAGAAAGTCCAAGTACGAGGGCATCCAGACTTGCGTCCATCTCGCGTAGCTGATTCTCGGCAGCCTTGACTTGATCCGAAAGGGTCTTGGTCTGGGCCAACAGTGCCTGCTTTTCGTCACCTTGAGCTTTAGCTACCTGGGTGCCGATGGCCTTTTGGTTGGCTCGCAAACTTTCAAATTCACCTAAAGCTGTGCGCCGAGCAGCATCAGCAGTAATAACTTGATCAACTAATTCAACGGATTCACCGCGGGCAGCCTGAGATTTCTTGAAGGCATCAGGGTCTTGGCGCAGTGCTGCTAAATCGATCATGACTTAAGCCTAGAGGAATATGCGCACCAAAAATTCATCTGGGATTTGGTATCTGGTGGTTAATTCCAGATAGCATCAGTTCTGCATTTAATCGCTAATGCATCGACAGACATGAGGTACTTCATTGGACATGAACTGGTTGACTCCCAAGGCGCAAGCTCGCTCAGCTGGAGATAAAGGTTGGGGAAGTTTTGCAATCGAGCCGATCAGTAAAGGCGAAACTGTTGGCAGTTTCGGCGGATGGTCCGTACCTAGAAGCGTCCTAGCAACGCTTGAACTTGAACGTCAGCATCGCGCGATTCAGGTCGATGACGATCAATACTTGGTTTCCAAAGAAGCACGCGAACCAGGCGATTGCTTCAACCACTCATGTGAACCAAGTTGTGGCCTAATGGGCGCCACAGTTCTAAAAGCTCGTCGCGACATTGCAGTCGGCGAAGAACTTACTTTTGATTACGCAACTTGTGATGATTCGGATTATGACGAATTCACTTGTGGGTGTGGCACGCCTGAATGCCGCGGAACTGTTACTGGAAAAGATTGGCAACTTCCTGCGCTTCACAAAAAGTATGACGGCGAATTCTCACCATACTTAGCAAGAAGAATTGCTAACGAGTTCTAACTCGAACTAGTCTCCCGCTGATCCGCCACCGTCAAAAGAGCCGCTGGCATCTGGTGTTGGTGAATCAAGCGGTGCAACCGTCGTGTCATTTAGATTTTTTGGCGCATCGATTGCAGATGAAGTTGTGGCAGCAGTTGAGCCAGCAATAAAGGTTGTATCGTCTGAATTCTTGCTTTCAAGATGTTCGTGATATCTAACATCGGCGCGATGTAAATCTGAGTCGCGAATCTTTAGCGCCTCAGCGATTGGAAGTACGACTAAGAATGTTGCCAATAGGTGCATCACACTTAATGAGAACTTCACTGAAAATGAAACTCCAGTCAGAGTTAGTGCGCCATAGACCGATGCGAGGCCGCCGCCAAGTCCGATAACTAAAAACCAAATTCTTGGACCAATGAAAAGTTTGGCCAAACCAACAGCTACCAAAGTTGCAAAGATACCCGCAATGGCAGTTGCTACGGTAACTCGCAACAACGAAGCATCAACATAAACTGCGCTTTGGAATGCTTCGGGAACCACGATTTCCCAATTGAATAAGTTGACGCAGATCCAAAGCCATCCCGCATTGGCACCCGCAGCAAGAGCGGTGGCTCCCAATCCAGCCAGCCAAATTCGAGCTGCAGGTGGCGTGACTTGGCGAACTGGTTTAACTGACATTTGGCACTCCCGTTTAGCGAATCGCTAGTGGCAAAAGCCTACGGCATAGCGCCAGTTTCACTGCTGTGCGTTTCTCGCGTAACCTTGCATTTGATCGTTTTCATTAACGGTTTTGGCGAGGTGGCAGAGCGGCCGAATGCGGGCGCCTTGAAAGCGTCTGAGGTGTAAAAGCCTCCGGGGGTTCAAATCCCTCCCTCGCCGCAGAAAAAAGAAGGCCCCCCGGCGGGGGCCTTCTTTTGTTCTTCGGCTCGGGAGATATGGTGCCCGTATCTGAGCGAACGATGTAACAGGTCGCATGCGAAAAACTTCTGAGGAAAAACTACGGAGTGAGCGTCGGTCCCCAGATTTCATGCTGATCCGCAGGATCTGCATACTGAAATTGGGGACGCGAGCGGAGCG
>JNSL01000010.1_pt1 | contig 47577 bp, 37 predicted proteins | sample 210691 | NCBI WGS metagenome assembly JNSL01 (sample SAMN02808685, study PRJNA238866) | freshwater metagenome | biome: fresh water; feature: freshwater reservoir; material: water; isolation source: water column of the freshwater reservoir Embalse de Amadorio in Spain | place: Spain: Valencia ...
GGAGGTCTGTCCGAGCGGCCGATGGAGCTGGTCTTGAAAACCAGTGAACAGAAATGTTTCGTGGGTTCGAATCCCACGGCCTCCGCCACTTTCTATCTGGCAATACGCTGACCTTGCAGGGGCTAAAACCTGACCCTCAAATAGACTTGGGAACAGGTTTATAGGAGAAAAGTAGAACTTGTCAGATCAGCTGCCTAATTTTGCAACTAGAAGAGTGGTTAGACCACCCTCGGGCCCTCGAAAAGAAATCCCTAGACACGGTAATCAAAAATCCCCAGCTTCATGGCGGAAGTATGTTCGCTGGGGCTTCAAGGGGCTTGCAGTCGGTATGGGCGCACTGCTCGCTGTAACAGGTATATCTGTCTTCCAGCTTTCCAACACGCTGAAAGAAAACAACATTCAGCTAATCGACGCTGAAGGAAATGCCTTCGCCCAGCCAAGCGTTGAAGACCTAAACGGACCGGTGAACATACTTCTTGTTGGTTCTGACACCCGAAAAGGCCAGGGTAAAGGCTTTGGTAACGAAGAGTCAGAACTAGCTGACGTGATAATGCTCCTTCACATCTCAGCCGATCGCAAGAACGCAGTTGCCCTCTCCTTTCCTAGAGATTTACTTGTTCCAATTCCTGCCTGTCCAGACCCGGACGGTGGCTCGTTCTCCGCTATGAGCAGGCAGCAAATTAACTCGTCGATTGCCTATGGCGGACCGGTCTGCACACTTCTGACGATTCAGAATTTGACCGGAGTTAAGATTCCCTATCTGGCGATGATTGACTTCCGTGGCGTGATCGAAATGTCAAACGCAATCGGTGGAGTTGAAGTTTGCGTTGCGAACCCAATTGATGACCCTCAGTCCAAGCTTCAGCTAGAGGCTGGTATGCACACCCTGCAGGGTCGCCAGGCACTAGCCTTCCTTAGAACCAGGTATGGCGTGGGTGACGGGTCTGACCTTGCCCGTATTTCTAACCAGCAGGTTTTTCTCACTTCTTTACTAAGAAAGGTGAAGAACGAGGGAGTCCTGAACAACCCGATATACATGTACAGTTTGGCTAACGCAGCTGCAAGAAACATGAAACTCTCGGACAGCATGACGGACCTTGGGACTATGGTTGCCCTCGCAGGCGCCCTCAGGAATGTTGACCTAGACAAGATGACTTTTCTTCAAGTTCCTTCAAGAGGTGGCCTTTCTGGAAACGAGGCTGGAAGGGTCGAGCCAATCTACGACCAAGCCCAGTTGATCTTCGACCGTATTGCTAATGACCAACCTGTTGTAATCAAGAAGGCGAATACAGGTTTCGGTGCAAGTGTGAAGGAGACTGACACTCTACAAACTGAGCCCTCTACTGATTCAGCCAGCGGCGAAGAGGTTCTTCCTGAATGGGCCAGAGGAACAAACGCAGCCACCGAACTCTGCTCAGACTAGCCAGCCATTAGCGAGTTTCCTGCAAACAGCTGTTTTCAGGTAAACTTCGAGAGTTCTCGGAGACGTCGCATAGCCCGGTCGAGTGCGCCTCACTGCTAATGAGGTAGGGGTTTTAAAAGCCCCTCGGAGGTTCAAATCCTCTCGTCTCCGCCAGTAAACCATTAGAGCTTTAGACTTATGGAATGCTTAAAGCGATCAAGGCCAGCTTGGCGTTCATGACTCCGAGGGAACGAAGTAAATGGTATTTTCTCACCGGACTCCGATCGCTTCTTTCAGTCCTTGACCTAGTGGGAATTCTTGCTATTGGTTTCGTGGCCACTTCGACCGCAATCTTCCTAACCTCCGGTAGCGACTCTAATCGAGTCATTGAGTTCGCAGGTCTCCAGATCCCCGCAGTGAATTCCCAATCGCTACCTTCGGTAGCGGCTGCCGTACTGCTGCTCTTCCTGTCAAAAGCGCTATTTTCAGTGACACTCAGCAAACAAGCAGCACTATTTGTCGCTATGGTTGAAGCCAGGTCAGCAAGAACTATCGCAGAAATTGCATTTGGCGGAGATTTAGGCGGTGCTCGAAAACGCTCCCGAGAAGAGGTTATGTTCTCAATTCAAGTGGGATCCCCAATGGCCTTTAATGTTCTCTTGAATTCAGTGAACTCATTCGCTACGGAATTCGTTCTGTTTGTACTAATTTGCCTGGGCTTTTTGTTTATTGATCCATGGGCAACACTTGCCGCGGTGATTTACTTCGGGTTAGTTGCATTAGTTATGCACCTCTTCGTTGGTTCACTGATGACTAGGGCGGGCCAAGTACTAGCCGACGGAACCCTTCGAGCAAATGTTGCTATTAGCGATTTACTTAGTGTTTTCAGAGAGCTGTCAGTTCTTGGGAAGCGGACCAAATATGTTAACGAGATATACAGTGCTCGAATATCCGCGGCAGACAGTTCAGCGACTCAGTACTACTTAGGTGGAATGCCTAGATACATAATTGAAGCAGCACTTCTGGTGGGCGTAGCGCTGTTCGTTCTATCTCAAGCCCTAACTGGTGACATCGTGAAGTCCGCTGCGACGATTGGGGTTTTTCTTACGGGAGGGTTCAGGCTTACTGCTGCGCTATTACCACTTCAGAACGCCCTCCTCGCGATGAATTCAGTAATTCCAGCGGCTCGGACAGCTCTTGAAATTCTTGAGCTATCAATAGGTATTGAAAATGAAGGTGCATCACGCGAGAAAGAATTTGCCGACAAGGAAAGCTCTAGGGCGCTCACAACCCCAAGCAAGAATGTGCCAATCGGGATTGAGTTGAGAGATGTTTCTTTCGCATATCCTGACGCAAAACACCCAGCGCTTCGGAAAGTGTCATTTGAAATTAAACCAGGAGCTCAAGTAGCGCTTATGGGCCCTTCCGGCGCGGGTAAGTCAACAATTGCAGATCTTATGTGTGCTGTCTTGACTCCAGCCAGCGGCGCCATCGTTCGAACAGACTCAGAGAGCGCCCCAAGTAATCTTCCTAGAAATGGAGGAGTCAGCTACGTTCCACAGCGTCCGGGTTTGGTTTCAGGAACAATACTTGACAATGTGGCGTTAGGTGAGAGTAAAGCCGCCATAGATAGAGAGCAGGCGCTTGAAGCACTTGAGCTTGCACATCTTGGTGAACTCATTGCCGAACTCCCAGAAGGATTAGACACTTCACTCGGTAAGTTACAAGATGGGCTTTCAGGCGGCCAGATGCAGCGGCTTGGGCTTGCAAGGGCGCTATATACAAAGCCAGGACTCTTAATAATGGACGAGGCAACTTCAGCCCTAGACGCAGAATCAGAGGCAGAGATACAGAAAGCTCTTGATGCAATGCGTGGCAAAGTGACCGTTGTTCTAATCGCTCACCGACTCAATACAATTCAGCACGCCGACAAGGTTATTTTGGTAGAAGATGGCGAGGTGAGGGATTCTGGAACTTTTAAGGAACTCATCGCGAGAAACCCATCGGTCGAACGTGTTGTCGATTTTATGAGAGTAGAGAAGGATTAGCTGAATAACATCTTGATTATGAGGTCAACACTGTCTGCTACCGGCCGGACCCCATCAATAACAAGTTCAGCCGACTTAGGGGCCTCATAGTCTTGACCAACACCTGTCAAGTTTGGAAGCTCCCCGGCAGCCGCCTTCCTGTAGAGTCCCTTGGGGTCTCGGTCTGCACAAACTTCAGCCGGAGTCTTTACCCAAACCTCCAAGAAATCGCCTGCTGGGAAAAGTGACTTTGCTTGAGCCCTATCTTCGGCATAAGGGCTAACCAAGGCAACAATCGTGATGAGCCCAGCGTCAAAGAGATTGTGGGCCACCTCCGAGACTCGTCTTACGTTCTCCGCCCGGTCTTCACGAGTGAAACCCAAGTCTTTGTTTAGCCCTAGACGAATGTTGTCACCGTCAATTACGTACGCGTGGAAGCCCAAAGAGAATAACCTCTTCTCAAGGGCATTGGCAATAGTTGACTTTCCGGACCCTGATAGCCCGGTGAACCAAATGACTTTGGCCTTCTGATTCTTTTGTACCGCCCTCGCTTCTCGGTCAATCTCGTAATGATGCTCCGAGATGTTGGCACTTCGTCTGAGGGAGTGCGTGACCATTCCAGCTCCCACGGTGTTCATTGTCGCTCTGTCAACAAGAATGAAATTTCCTTTGAAGCGGTTCTGCTTGTAGGGGACTAAAGCAACTGGTGAGTCTGTGGCCAGTTCAACCGCGCCAATCTCGTTTGTTTTCAAAATCCGTGCTGCGTCATGCTCACCGTTGTTGATGTTGAGCACATGGCGGATGTTCGTCACTATGGCCGGCACCTGGGTGGACCCAGAGATAAGAAAGTAACTCTTGGAGTGGATTAGATCGGCGTCCCCCAGCCAAACTATGGTTGCTGCAAAACGATCGGCTGGTGACGAAGCCTTCGCCGCCAACTCAATAACATCCCCTCGAGTTGCGTCCACATCGGGCTCTAGAACCAAAGTGACCGCTTTGCCATTCTCTGCTGACCTGAGTTCTCCGTCAAAAGTCGAGATTTGCCCGATCTTTGCGGTCTTCTTCGACGGTAGAACAGCCACTTCTTCGCCAACAGAGAAGGATCCGCCGACTATAGTTCCGGCAACACCCCTAAAGTTTTCAGCTCTCGAAATCATCTGGACATTGAGCCTAGGAAGATTCTCGCCAGAGTCTTCAACATCCCAATCTTGGATGTAATCAAGAAGAGTAGGCCCTTGATACCAATGCATGTTCTCGGTTCGGTAGACAACATTGTCTCCAGCTAGAGCGCTGACAGGAACAAACTGAATGTTGGTGATTTCAAGTCTTTCGATGGTCTCCTTAAGACCCCCTTGGATGCCTTTGAACACCTCCTCGCTATAATCAACACCATCTAGCTTGTTGACCACAACGGCAATCTTGGTAACCCCCATTAGGGAGCAAATGGTTAAGTGACGGAGAGTCTGTGTTCTAATTCCGCGGGTAGCGTCAACGAGAACTAAGGCGATGTCAGCCCTTGACGCGGCAACTGCCATGTTCCTCGTGTATTGCTCGTGCCCTGGGGCGTCGGCGATGATCAGTCTTCGACCGTTTAAAAGATTCATAGAGCGATAAGCAACATCAATAGTGATTCCCTGCTCACGTTCGGCTTCAAGCCCATCGGTCAAAAGGCTGAAGTCAATATCCCCGGCTTTGATTGTTGAACCTGAGCGACGGACAGACTTGGCCGCATCCACAGTGTCATCGGGCACACTGTCTGTTTCGACGAGCAGTCTTCCAATAAGAGTAGATTTTCCGTCGTCCACGGAACCACACGTGACAAGTCTGACGATGGGTTTTTCCACTAGAAATACCCCTCAGTCTTCTTCTTTTCCATTGAGTCTTCTTTGTCGCCGTCTATAAGCCTTGTTGCTCGCTCTGACAGCTTCAACTCGGTGACTTCCTTGACTATTTCTTCCATGGTTATTGCGTCAGAGTCAACCCCGGCAGTTAGTGGATAGCAGCCCAGGGTCCTAAAGCGAATCTTGCGCAGCTCCGGAGTTTCTCCGTCATTAAGTGGGTAGCGCTCGTCGTCTACCATAATCATCTGATTGCCGCGCCAAACAATAGGGCGCTGTTTAGCAAAGTAAAGGGGGCTAACCTTTATGTTCTCTTGAAGTATGTAGTTCCAGACATCCAACTCAGTCCAATCGGAAATTGGAAAAACTCTCATTGTTTGATGAGGACCAAGCTTTGAATTGTAAGTTCTCCAAAGCTCTGGCCTCTGGCTTCTTGGGTCCCAACGGTGACCTCGTTCACGGACAGATAGAATTCGCTCTTTTGCTCGGCTTCGTTCTTCATCTCTGCGGGAGCCGCCAATTGCTGCATCAAAGCCGTGGTTGTCCAGACCCTCACGCAGGGCCAGCGTTTTCATGACTCTGGTGTATTCGGATGCCCCCATAGTAAAAGGGGTTATGCCGTCTTTGATTCCATTTTGGTTAGTTTGGACTAAAAGCTCAAAACCAAATTCTTTGGCGGTTTCATCTCTGAACGAGATCATTTCTTTGAATTTCCAGGTTGTGTCAATGTGCATCAGAGGAAATGGGATGGGGCTTGGAGCAAAAGCCTTGCGGGCCAGGTGAAGGAGAACAGAGGAGTCTTTGCCTATCGAGTAAAGCATCACAGGTTTGCGGAACGCGGCAGCAGTTTCCCTCAAGATCTCAATGGATTCGTTTTCTAGGGCAGCTAGTACAGAGGCGGATGAAATCACAGTTTCTATTGTAGTTTGAGGGGTTTCGGACCTTACCCTTGTTGATGTAAAGTGGGGGAGTTGCCTGAAGATTCAGGCTTCCCAGCGTTTGTAGCTCAACGGATAGAGCATCTGACTACGGATCAGAAGGTTGGGGGTTCGAGTCCCTCCAAGCGCACCACGGTCAAAGCTTTGACCTGTAATCCAGTGTCGGGGAATCCGGCTAGATGAATTAGCAAGTGTAATGTGCCCTTGCCAGACTAGGAAGTCTTGAGTTTGGCTCAATTCAAGCCCACATTGCCGCGAAGGGAAGAGGAAAATTGAAGTTACTACTTCCAAGCATAGGCATCGAATGGCTAGATGTGGTTGATGCTGAGCTCGCATCAATTATCATAAGGTCTTTTCCAAGCAGCCCAGAAGTCCTTGAGGTAGGGGTGTGGAAAGGAGCCTGGTCGGTAACAGTGTTGTTGAACACGACGGCAAAGGTAACCGGTATCGACCCTTACCCCGCCGGAGAAGACGCAAAAACGGCATTGTTTAGGTCCCTAAACGATAACGATCTTGGAGGACGTTTTGTTCTTGAGAGTAGCTGGGAGGCTTTAGCACCTGATAAAAAGTTCGATCTAATCCACGTAGACGCTCTTCACACGGAGGCAGCTTTAGAAGCAGACCTCATAAACGCAGACGAACGCCTCTCAGGCGGCGGAGTGATTATTGTCGACGACTTTCGGCACCCCTGGTTCCCTGGAGCGTCCTCGGCTTTTTATCGTTTTCTTGACGCCAAAGGCTATCTGATTCTGTGCACTTCGTCCAACAAGGCCTACGTATGCCGCGCAAGTTCTCATTCAAATTTAAGGGGGCAGTTTATCGAACTCATGAAGAACCCCATTTCATTTATCGTTTTCGATTACCTCACAGATGAGAGACCAAACCAACTTTACGTTTCTCCGACTGACGTCAGAGGGGCTCCTGTCCTCCTGATTGAAAAACTCTCCTGGTTAGCACCCCTGAAGCATAAGGTTTACAACTTGCTACCTGGATGGATTAGGCAGAAGTTATGAGAAACCCTAATTGTCCCGACAGATGCGCATCCTGAATTTCGCATTTGCGCGGCTTACGTCTTGACCTTCAATTATTTCGGCCCCCGGAGGATTGGAAGTTTCTCACAGCGAAAACTTGCATCCATTTTTCAATAACTTGACCATAATCAACCCTTCCACATCGAGGGCATCACCCCAACCCAAAGCCTCTCCCCTAAGAGGATCCTTTCACGGGTTCGCACCTGAAGCTCGATATAAGAACTAAGGGAGCAGGCCCAGTCCCGGACACACTATACGATGGCTCCTGTCTTTAAGCACTGTTCGTTCAGTTAAATCATCAGCAAAGAATATAGAACGTCGAAACTGCAAAGAAGCAATCTCTGATTCTGTTGGGCCGAAACTTACCCGGCCCCATGATTGCGCGGCTCGTCTTGATTCCACAACAAGCACTTATAGCCCGGGGTTCGCTGGGTAGTTACCTGTGGTCTTTAGTAAGGCTCTTCAGCCGCTCTATTTCTTTGTCGATTTCCGATTCCCAGCCAGAGAAGTCCTTCGGCAAATCGCTTGTCTTATGGAAGGAGCCACCTCCGATTTGAGGTGACGCAAAAGCTGCCCCGCCAACTATCCCGTCAAAAACATCGATGAAGAGCTCCTCTATTTCTTGATTCATTCGAGTGTGGGCGTCTTCAAAAGTCAAGGAAGCAGTCTCTAGAAAGACCTCCTTCTGAGCAATTAATGCTCCAGTGTCTATCCCACTCTCAATTTCATGAATAGAAACACCTAATGGGGTGTTATCGAAAAACGACCAAAAAATTGGATGAGCCCCTCTATTCCAGGGTAACATTGATGTGTGTAGGTTAATTATCCGGCATTGGCTGTCATTAATTGTCTCAGACGAAATTATGTGTCGGTATCCAAAACAAATAACAAGATCAAAATTACTTGTCGAATTTAATTTTCTGTCAGAGTGCGTCACTTCAAATCCTCTTGACGCTAGCGCATCAATGAGCCTTGTTTTGGATCGGTCGTAACCTAGAAACAGGATCCGACGAATTTCTCTGGCTCTGCTTTTACTAATCTCTTCTCCTCAACCAGAATTGTCTATTCCACCTAAGGGAGAAATTCCAAAAATGAACGATCTAAACCGTCGACTTTCTTCTACTCTGCCCTTCTACCAATCTTAACCTCAATTTCGTATGCTTGGAGATGTGAGGTACATAATCGTATTGGCTAATGAAATGGATGCCTCCGGTGCATTAAATGTTGAATCAACCGACCGAGCTGATTATGCCGGCAAACTGGCACTGGATTATCCGCAGGCCAGGTTGATAACACCTGGGTGGGGCTACAGGTCAGATTCAGAGATACGGATCGGTGATTCTATGAAAGGACTAATTGTAGAGCGATTCAAAATTTCACCAGATAACATCGTGTCGCACTTGGATTCCAAAGACACGGTCGGAGACGCAGTGTTTTGCAGAGAATTCCTCGATGTCACAGGGAGTTCTTACTCTTTGGAAATCGTGACTAGTGATTATCATTGCAATAGGGCCCAAAAAATCTTTAGGTTTGTCTTCGGCGAATTGGTTGAAATAGGCATCCATGCTGTCTCCACAGAGAATCCAGAATCAAAATTCGAAGCGGAGATCCTCTCCACAGACGCGTTTCAAAGAACATTTGCCGGTATCGCCCCAGGTGACTTTACAGCTACAAAAGAGAGACTATTTCAGGCCCACCCGTTATACGTTGAAGATCGGTGAAGGGCACCGAGTAACGATGTAAAAATTCCTCGTTTCCTACCCAATAATTTCCCAGGTTAGAGGAGTTCCACGGGTCACCTGACGAGTCACGCGCTTACCCAGAATAGTTTCAAGGAACTTTGTCGGTAAGCCATATCCGGGTCGAACTGCCCTGACATTATGTTCTGAAAGGATAGACCCCGCCACTAGATCCTCCGTTATGTACAAGGATCTTCTAAAAATAAAGGATTTGAGTTCATCATCGCTGGGTCCATACTTAGGATTACCTTGACCGGCCCAAGCCCTTTCAGATTCTTCAACCAGAGACTTCAATTCGGATGGAACGAGCGAAAATGCACTGTCTACTCCTCCATCATCACGACTCAAAGTTAGATGTTTTTCAATAACTCCGGCGCCCAAAGACACACTGCCAATTGCGACACCGATTCCAAGCGTGTGATCAGAAAGACCGACTTCACAACCAAAGAGCTCTCGCATGTGAGGTATGGTCCTAAGGTTTGTGTTGTGAGGACTAGCTGGATAGCTGCTTGTCGTTTTGAGCAAGATCAAGTCATTGCACCCCGCATTGCGAGCAGTAGACACCGCGTCGCTAATTTCTCCGACAGTCGCCAATCCAGTCGATATAATTAGAGGTTTTCCTGTTGATGCCGCTTTTCGGATTAGGGGGAGGTCAGTATTTTCAAAAGACGCAATTTTATAGACCTCGACATCTAGACTCTCTAAAAAATCTACGGCGCTCGAGTCGAACGGGGTGCTAAAGGCCAATAGTCCGAGTTCCCTAGCTCTCGCGAATAGGGGTTCATGCCAGTCCCAAGGAGTATGCGCCTCCTCGTATAGATCATAGAGTGCTCTTCCCGCCCACAAGCTCGACTCATCCAGAATCTTGAACTCTGGCAAATCCACATCCAGGGTCATTGTGGCTGCCGTGTACGTCTGCAGTTTTATAGCATCCGCCCCATTTTTAGCCGCCGCATCCACAATTTCAAGCGCCCTGTCCAGAGATCCATTATGGTTCCCAGACATTTCCGCAATGATGTAGGGGCGTCGGTTACCCTTAGCCGCAGCTAGGAGGTGTGCAATCAAAGAATTCTCCCAAGATATTTTTCCAAGAGTACAGGATACCAAAGTACCGACGATGTGGCCCACCTGTTTAAAACTTCGCGAGTCCACTAATCGAGGGCTTAGAAGGGTACCGCTAACCGACCCTTAGTTGATTCTTTTGAATCCATTGTGGCTAACGTGGCCCTTTAGAAGGGAGCGTACCTCGTCGGAATTGGAAACCCCGGCCAACTTCTCAAAAACGGCCTCGAGTGCCAGAAAGTAGGAGGCAATAATCTCTTCGCTGTGGGAAACAGAGGCATAAAAAACATTGCTAGCAAGAAACCCACCCTCTAGCATTTGTTGAGTTAAATAAGTCTTAAATTCAAGATGCAGGGGAGAATCAAATGTGAATGTAGACAAAGCGGGGAGTCCAGAGACCTTTATGCCTAACTGGTATTGATCCGCCAAGGATCTCCAGCCTGACCGAACCTTATCTCCAACTGAGGTAATCTGATCCCAGGATTTCATCCGCTCCATCTCAGATAGAGTTGCCACAGCTGCCGAGGGACCTATTCTCTCAGTCCAAAATGTGCTACTAATAAACGACGCTTGAGCCGCGTGCATTACCTCTGACTTTCCAACAACCGCTGTAATTGCGTACCCGTTGCCAAGTGCTTTGCCATACACGGCGATGTCTGGTTCAACGCCATACTTTATATGTAACCCACCAAACGTTTCCCTGAACCCAGAGGTGCATTCGTCAAAAATTAAAATAACCCCTTTCTCTGAAGCGAGCTTTCTAACTTCACCTAGGAAGTTATCCTCGGGTTCGACGCTTCTAAAAACCTCCATCTTTATGGCTGCGACGTCGCCGGCAGAGATTATTTCTTTTAGCTTCGATAAGTCGTTGTATTCAAAAGGGACAACCGTCCCCTTCAGTTGCCTCGGGACTCCGTTCGGCTCCAGCCCAGGAAGTAAGTGCCCATCCAGATTGGCATCGTCGGCTAGGTTTGCGCTCAAGTACCAGTCGTGCCATCCGTGATAGCCACAAATGGCAACTTTGTCTTTTCCTGTGGCTGCTCGTGCAATCCTCACCGCTATGGCATTGGCTTCCCCGCCGGTGCGCGCTAACCTAACCATTCCGGCCCAGGGGTTAATCTCCAGAAGGCGATCCGCCAACTCGACCTCTTCAGGACAATTGAGAGTCGACATATTGCCGTTTCGAATCGTTCTCATTACCGCTTCGTCTACCGCATTATTTCCATATCCAAGGGTGTTTGTTCCAACCCCCATGCTTGCCATATCGAAATAATGCTTGCCGTCGAGGTCCCAAACTTCACAACCCTTGGCTTTACTGAAGTAGCTTGGCCACTGGTCAGGTAGAAACATTTCACTTCGCTTCGATAGGAGCATGTTTCCGCCGGGAATTACGGATTTGGCGTGCTTCCAAAGTTTTTGACCTAAACCCATGCCGACCCCTTCGTTGCGAGAAATGTGACCATTTGCGACAAATATGCCTGGCCTCTCTAGGAAAAGATTTGTAATTTCGTTACAAGAGAAATCAGTACGACCTCCAAATGAATCAAAAATCTCACGCAAAACAGTCAGATCCGAGACCTCATCCAGAGTTATTCTAATTTTTGAATTGGGTGTTTTAGACTCTAGGTTTGCGGTTGTAAAATTCCCCGAGCTTCTCAACTTTGGCGTGACGTGCTCAAGATCCGAAGCGTCTCTTGCCAATTTTAAGGATCTCTCTAGCGCTGCTAAAGTAAAAACTTCAACGTCTAGCCCGTCCGGAAAAGTTGAGGGGCTAACGTTGCTCGCGTATTCGACTTCAGCTGTTGATCGTAATTCAATAACGTCATCGACAATTTGAGGATCAATAAATGGGCAGTCCCCGGTGATTCGGACCACGATATCTGCTTTACCCTTGCGGCCTGCTCCAATAATTCGTGAAAGCACGTTCTCGGTTTCTCCAACGAAAGTCTTATACCCCATGCTCGAAAGTAATTCTTCAAGCTCTCGGTGCCCTTCTTCTTCCGCAATCGCAACAATTATTTCGTCTATTTTTTCTGCACGAGCCAGTCGAATCAAGAGTAATTCCAGCGAAAAGAATGGGCCTATTCTTGCGAGAACTTTCCTTGGGAATCGGGTCGACTTCAATCTTGCCTGAACAACCGCAACCGTCCTCATTCTTAAATGTTACCTGAGAGGACAATGGATTTTAGCAACTTGGGCAGAGCTCTCCCAATCATATTTCGAATTCACTTTTTTAAACTTAGAGTCACTCAGCGAAAATCAGGCCAGCGCCTTGGGTCAACAAGGTCTTCGTCAGAGCAGTGGGGGATAGATTCTAAATCGACACCAGTGCCTACGAAGGACATCACATCGATCAGTTCCTCCAGTTGACTGAAATCATGAATACCTACAACAACCGATTGGACGCTCTTCTGGCTAAGTATGGGCATCAACGCCAATGAGAGCATAGACAAACCAGCACTCTCAGCAATTCGCTCATAGGTCCCGAACAGTCCTCGGAACCTCGAGAAATGATCTGGTAGGCGACCCACACCGTTGAGTATCAACCCCTGCAGGAAGACGGATCTGGCTTGAAGTTTCACCGAATTTTCAAGCATTTTTTTGGAAATGTCATCTCCTATGAAGCGTCGGTCTACTATGCTTACGGGCGCCTGGATGTAATTTGGATTTGTGATCTCTAGAAGCATCTCAACCTCTTCCGTCTTGTAAACAGATACCCCCCATTCACTCACTAGACCCTCATGGATTGCACCCGAAACTAAGCTCAGTGCCCGACGCGAGTCTCGAAAGAAGGAGCCCGCAGAATGAAAAGTCAATCCCGTTAGACAAGAAACACCAAGTCGACCGAGGGACGACCTGATGTCTTCGTAGACAGATTCTAAACTCTTATCTAACCAAGAACTCTCCAGTTTGGTGAAGACCCTCAGATTCGGTATCCCACATTCCCCGATAATCTCTTCAGACTTACCATAACTTGGGGCTGTGTCTAAAGACGTTATGCCGGAATTCAAGGCAAGGCTAAGAATATTTCTAGCCTCAAATGTGTTTGCGGCACTGCCGTTAAACAGCCCATATTGTTGCCCCCAAGATGCCGTGCCAATCACTAATTTTCTAGAATATTCTGATGGCTCTCCCATGACACGAAGCCTCCCTGGCCAGCGGGCCTCAATCCTAGGTAGAATCCTACTGGTGCGCGGGGCCCTGCCTTCGGAACTCTCGTTCCTGTCCTAACTTTGAGAGACCAGTAAACTTATGGCCACAGTAGCTACGAGAGCGCTACGCGAACGGATTCTTGCCCAAACTTTCAAAGGAACGCGTCCCGGTCCTGCTACGGTTAGTGAAATTAGATGGGTGCGAGCCTTGTGATGATTGGAAGAACAGATTGATTCCCTACGGAAAGCAAGAAATCAGCGAACTGGACAGGCTAGCCGTTCTGGAGGTATTAGCTTCAGACTTCCTCACTCAGGGCCCTAAAGTACCCGAGTTTGAGGAACAGGTTGCCGCGAGAGTGGGAGCGAAATATGGGGTTGCGATGAACAGTGCCACCTCTGCCCTCCATGCGGCATGCCTCGCCTTGGGAGTTGGGCCGAAAGATGTAGTGTGGACCTCAGCAATATCCTTTGTAGCGTCAGCAAACTGTGCAATCTACTGCGGTGCCGAAGTCGAGTTTGTGGACGTCGAACCCGAAACGGGGAATATTTGCATTCGGGATCTTGAAAAGCGACTCATTGAAGCGAAGCTAACAGAAAAGCTACCAAAAGTGGTGATTCCAGTGCACTTCGCAGGTCAGCCTCCAGATATGGCGGGACTAGGCAAGCTGGCAACCGAGTACGGATTCCAAGTAATTGAAGATGCATCCCATGCTCTGGGAGCAGAATATGAAGGCAATCCAGTAGGAGGATGCGAAAATTCCGACATCACTATTTTTAGCTTTCATCCTGTGAAAATGATTACTACTGGCGAGGGCGGGCTTGCAACTACAAACTCAAGTGAGCTTTATTCGCGACTTCAGAGAATTCGAAGCCACGGAATAACGCGAGACCCGAATTCTGTCGAATCAGAATTCGAAGGTGACTGGTTCTACGATCAAGTAGAAATTGGATATAACTACAGAATGACGGACATATATGCCGCTTTAGGAAGCTCTCAGTTGAAGCAGCTAGATGAATTTCTGGCTAGAAGGAGGGAAATCGCCACCAAGTACTCGGAGCTGCTCGAAGACACCCCCCACTCTCCCCTCGCACAGATTAATGGTCGGATGAGTTCATGGCACCTCTTTGTAATAAAGGTTGATTCCGCCAACAATCGTAAGGTGATTTTTGACAAATTACGTCAGGAGGGAGTGTTGGTCAACGTGCATTATCGCCCTATTTACCGACAGGCCTATTACGCAAGAATGGAGAAATACAAAGTCGAGAGTTTCCCCAGCGCCGAGGAGTTTTATTCCAGAATAATTTCTTTGCCGATATTTCCAAGTCTCACATATGACGAAATTAGTAAAGTGGTGCAGTGCCTACGTTCAGCTCCGGGGTACCAAACAATTTTCTAGCCGAAACCCGGCACAAGTTATTAGAATACTCCGAATATTACTGCTGGTTCCTTAAATTTTTGAATCACAAAGTCCGCAGCACCAGTTTTGGCTGAATTCTCTCAGAAAATCCTCGCTTGAAGAAGGCTATGGCCTTTTCTTTATCTGTTCCTCCAGGGGCATAGGTTTGACCAACAAAGAATTTTTCACAGCCGAGGTGCTCCGCCAGCAAGATACTGTGAAAAAGAGTGAGGTGAGAAATTGGAAATTGTGAAAACAACTCTCTTTTGTAGGCCCCAGATCCATAAAGAGCCGCGCTCTTAGACACCCAACAAAAAGTCCCTCCAACTAGCTCATCATCGTGTCTCACAGTCACCAATGACGCGTTTCCCCTTCGAAGCGCAGCGAGCATCTCATGCCAGGAATCAATGGATCGGGTGACGCGGCCGGCTGAGACCAAATGAAGTTGCCTGAACTCGCTAAAGGATTCGTCTGAAATTTTCTCGTGGTGAATTTGAGGAGGGCCAAGGGCCTTCTCGGCTTTTCTTACATCTCTCATCGCGTTTTCACGAAGATTTTTCTCTAAAAGGGTGACGTCCTTGTTTAACTCTATGACTCCCTCAAACTCGACTGAGGGAAGCCATCCTGCATCGAGAAGGCCGCGGGCAAACTCATCGAGATGCGGCATCAAGGGCATGGTATATGAAACAGCATTCGCCAATCCTGCGGGAGCGGAGTCTCGAATTTGCCTTGAGACACGACGACGTATTTGCCCTATGTAGTCTCGGATCTCAGGCCTACTTGAGAACTCAATTATGGCGGGCTGACCGAAAAATTCGAACCCCGAGGTTGAGCCACAGCTAATCACCACAGCGGCCAAACTTCCGGATACCGTGACCATGAATGAATTGTTTACCAGAGAGGGGGGCGAAATCGCTGCGAAGTAATCATAAGTCTCTAAAGCCAGGGAGCTCAGGGGGAAATCTCTCTGTGCACCCTTCACACTTTCAGATAGCCGTTGCCACTCAATGGCAATTTCGATGTTGTTAATTATCCACCTCTTTTCTATCTACTTCTCGAGGAAACTGAAATAAAGTCCATGTCAGTCTAACCACTAAGTCGAAGGGCCCCCACTATATTTATCTTGTGAAAATACGATTCTCCGAATTGCCATCCAAGCAACTGTGCCTCTTTTTGCTAGCGTCAAGCCCAGAGTTAAGGAGCACTTACCATACTGGACTTGACGTTGCCTCAAATAAATTCAATAACAGGGGTTACTTCAACGTAAATAACTATATAGCAATTGATATTGAGGATCCTGAATCGGAGATACCAACTGGCCCCAAGCCAAGCGTGGACAAGTTCATTCATGCAGACCTGTTAGAGGCGGCTCTCCCGTCTGCAGATTTAGTAATGTGCGTTGAAACCGTCGGTATAACGGCACTGTTTTCTCACAGTGAAACCCTACGGGCCCTCGAATCACTAATTAATACAACTAACACAGGGGGTACATTGGTTGTCAACGTTGGCCCACTTGCCAGCGTTGAAGATCGTCGAATATTCGCTACGAGTATAAATTCGAATTTTACGCATGTCCGCCACATAAGATATGGAAGATGGAGCAAGTCGATTCACCCACTTCTCAGTCTTATCCTCGGAACCGCTCTATTGTTATTCCCCTCCCTAAGAGTTCCAAACAAGGACCAAGAGGTTTGGCATCTATTTTTTGCCAAAGGTAAATTAGCGAAGCCACAAGAATCGCTTAATTTACTTGGACGATCTTCTAATCCGGGATCACAGCTACGCAAAAATTGAACCATTCTAGTGACGGACCACGGAAACCTTTAGAGATAAATATGAATAAACGTAGAACGGTGCTTTTGAGCCTAGAACACAAGGAGCGCGAGTTCTTGCCAAAGTGCCTTCTCGCAGCTCATCTAATGAACAGAGGTTTTCGAGTGTTCTTGGGAAGTTCTGAAGCCATGCACGAAATCGCCAAAGACATTGGACCAAGCATCTTTTTTCACAAAAGCACACACCCCAAGTCCCATTTATATAAATCGTTGGGTCACACGTTTGTTTTTCTGGACGAAGAAGGCGGTATAACCACCCCCACGAGCACCATAAAAGAATTCTGTCAATGGAGGTACGCGACCGTTTCAAAAGAAAGGCAAGACATTGTTCTTCTTCCGGGCAAGCGATGGTTTGAAGAGGTCAGGCAAATGCCAAACGTAAATGGCGTCAGGCTGCACATTACGGGATGGCCAAGGATTGATTTATGGGGATCTAAATATTCAAAACTCCACGAGGAGAAAGTGCAAAGTCTGAGGAGAGAGCATGGAGTCTTTTACCTTTTTCCTGCCAGCTTTGGTGCGGCCAGTCACTTGTCTTTTAAGCGACTCATAGAAACCAGTCCAAATCAAATGTTTGCAGAGATTCAAACCCACAAGCGAGATGCGTTTTTTGATTACATTGATTTACTTAAAGATTTAAATGCTAACCTTCCGCTCGGGGAAAAAATAATTGTCCGGCCACACCCCAGCGAGGATTTACGAGAATGGGAAAGCGCTCTCGTCGGATTCCAGAACATTGAGGTTATCCGTGAGGGAGACGTCAGCCCCTGGATTTTGGCAGCCAAGGCTCTAATTCAATTTGGATCCACTACGGTAATTCAGTCCGCTCTCAACGGCAAGCTAAACGTTCAATACAGGGTCAAGAGTCAATCGGGAGTCACGGATTCTCCGTCGTTCGATCTGTGCGTGACAGCTCAGACTCCGCGGGAGTTTCTTAGCCTAATATCGAACCCACCGCAACATGTTGAGGAACAAATCAACAAGGCATTGGGAATGTTGGAACAAGAGGCTGACTTCGAAAAGGCCGAATCAGCTGTCTCTAAAATTTCTACAATTTTGGATGATTTACCGATAGGGGATCAATTCAGTCCAAAATTTCCGCCTAGTCTCAAACTACGATTATCAGCAATTTTTTTTGGCTCCTCACTGAAATTTTTCCTCCAGAGACTTGGGTTCTTCGGCAAAGCGGGGAAGACCGTTTTTGAGAACTTACCCGGCGGCATTACCAGCGCCGAAGTGGCTAAATTAATCGACAGATTTAATGAAATTGAGGGCTGGGCCGACGAGCCTTTAGTTCTGCAAGTCGGCAGGAATGCAGTCTTACTGGAAAATGGCCAAACGCAGTTGGACCACCCCCCTAAGCCCCCGGTCCCACAGACAGGACTGCATTAATTTAAAACTAGACAAGGAATGCGCTCTAGCCCATGCCACCTGAATTGCACAACGCCGGGCCTTTGATTCGTTCGAAAAGTCAAATCCATACGTGATAAGGGAAAGAGTCGAGTAAGCGACCCTGAACTTCGGTGACCTTTAGTGACGAACCAGTTGTTTGAAGGAGAGCCTGGTCAAGAGAGGGGAGCATCTCAAAGACCGAGCCCCCCACACCTAGGGCATAATCGTCAAACTTAAACTTTGAAGTCGTAGCTCCCTGATAAACCACATTTGGAATCCCGTATGAGTCGGACAGAATCTTTGCATGAAGAGATGAAGTCACTACTCGTTCAGCCCCTGCAATTCTTGCTACAACTTCGCGAAATGGCATTTGCGCAGAAAGAAACTCAAAATCATCTGAAGTCTCTTGGGGCATAGGGTCGTCAATGTGAGGTATCACCAAAACCCTTCCATCGCACGGTATGGGTTCAATTTCAGGAAACAAGTAGGGGACTAAAATTGCGGGATCCCCATATACCTCCGGCAAACCCCCAAAGCCAATGCCGCGCGCCAGAAGGTCTCTGGTCAGAGGCCCACGTAAAGCGTATACATCTAGGGAATTAACCCCTGACATTAGGGCAGGCTTAATTTCGTTCAAGTGCCCGCTGCCCCAGATTATGTCTCCATTTCTAGCTAATGAAGTGACAGAGCCGACTGAAAAAAAGGTCGGAGAGCTTGATCTAAGTACTGATTTTGAGGGAGTTATCCCGTTCAGCTCAAGAATCCGGCTAACGATCCACGGCCCCAACTCATCTCCGAAATTTGTTTTTGATCGGGGTCTAAAATTCTTTCTGAACCATCGGAATCGATTCGAAATCATGTCGCCCAAACGCGAACGAGGTGCCCAGGAATAAATTTCCACCATCAGGAGCCTAGCACTTCGGGGGTTTGTATTGTGTCCACTTAAAGTCTGGAGTTTTCAGGCGTCAATTCCTCGAAATTGGAGGGAGGAGCCCCAAAATACAAGGTCGAAGAACGGCTAGCGTGGGATGGAATAACACTTCACGTACGGCGAGACCCCTCTCCGTAATTCAGATAAAACTGCTAATCATTTCTAAGGTAACATTACGTTTTGAATGAAAATTTCTGATCTACAAACTAAAAGAAAAAGATCCAGATGAGTGCATTACGGCACCGCACCAAATCTATTTCAGTGCTCATGGCTGCCCTGAATGCCGAATCAACAATTGAAACGGCTGTCAAGAGCGCGCTATTTGCCCTAAGCCAATTTGATGAACTCCTCGTGTTTCTTGACGGTTGCACGGATGGGACGAAGTCAGTTGTGGACAAGATACAAGATCCAAGACTTCGAGTTTTTTCGTCCCCGACCTCCAAAGGCAGATCCGAGGCCCGGAACCAATTGTCCCTTGAGGCTCGGGGCGACTATATTGCCATACTAGATGCGGATGATGTTTGCCTTCCTTGGAGATTCACCATCACACGTAGGTTGCTCAAGAAGTTTGACGTTGTATTTGGGGCAGCGATACTCTTTGGGGACTTACCGCTTCGACTTCCTTTTGCAATAACATTCCCTACGGCTATTGGGCCCGAAATCGCCCCCCTTGTTCTAACGTACAGAAACCCCTACATTCACTCCACTGCCATATTTCGTCGAGACGCGGTAGTTCCCGGTTATTTGTATGAAGATGCTGTGGCGGAGGAATATGTCTTATGGATTAAGATGGCCAACCAGGGACTCAAGCTTTACAGAAGCCGCATGCCTATTGCCGCTTATCGTCTACACCCTCAACAGCTCACTAGCTCCAAGTCCTATGTCAAGAGAGTCCAAAGCTGCCCGACTCTAGAGCAACATCGGAGCATTCTTAGAGAGAGTCAACTTTCGAAACTGGAGCAAAGAAAACCAAACACGAGCACTCCTGCTGAAATTCTCGCACAACATGCGCATAATATCTCCCGGGCTCTTTGGCTGGAAGAGAACCTAACACAATTAATCCGGACAATTTTTCCTTGGCTGAAGAAGGGACTGGACACCTGGCGATGAAGAACCACCACGGAGGTAAATTTGAGATACGCGACTCGGGTCAGGCTTAGTTACCTTGCTTGAATATCCGGAGACTTTGGTGGCACTGGCCATAAACTACGAGACGCACATCATCGGGTTCACGAGGATTTGCTCGTGGGAATTTTTCTCAACATTTTAAGTGAACGCCGATCTATTCGGCTAGGCTCTTTGCGTGAAGACAAGAATTCTTCTGGTGGCTATGGCAGACAGCAGCCATGTAGCGCGCTGGCTCAACAACTTATCTAACCCAGCAAATCTACAAATTCTATTGATTCCAAGCTCACCACATCGAAGAATCCAAGTAGGGATTACTCAAGCAATTCGTAGCTTCGAAAGCAAGGGTGGTGAACTTAGGGTTCATAAACTTCTAAAGGTATTATCTTTGCCTATTTGGGTATTAGATCGAGCCCAAATCTTTGATAACAGATTGAGGAGCCGGATTATTAGGAACTCAATAGTAGCCTTTAGTCCCCACCTGATCCACGTAATGGAGACACAAAACGGAGGGTACCCACTCTCGCTAGCTCTAGAATCAATTTCGCTCAAGGGCCACTGCAAACCCCCAGTACTCCTGACGCTCTTCGGGAGCGACATATTTTGGTATTCTAGGTTTACCAACCACAGAAAAAAAATTTCTGCGCTACTCTCACAAACCGATTTTATCGCAATGGAGTGCGAAAGGGATAGACGCTTAACTCTTAAACTAGGCTACAGGGGTGAATTTCTGCCAGTTAGTCCTGTCGCCAGGGGTATCAACCCTGATCAGCTACTGAAGCTGACTAGCAGGGACGAACATCTAGGCCGTAGTTCAGTAGCCGTTAAGGGTTATAGCGGGACTTGGGGACTGGCTCATGTTGCCATCGAAGCACTTGGACTGAGCAAGGACAAACTCCAGGGTATGACAGTGGAAATCTTCTCAGCTGAGATTGGGGCAATTCGGGCTGCGAAGAAGTTCCTGTCCCCCAATGGGATAAGGTACAAAATTTACAAGAAGGGAAAATTGAGCCACTCAGAAGTGCTTGAGCTGCTTCGCAGAAGCATGTTTTACATTGGTCTATCAAGAAGTGACGGGCTACCCTCCTCGATGCTGGAGGCAATGAGTCAGGGTGCAATTCCACTTCAAACGGACACAGCTTGTCTAGAAGGCTGGTTAGTCAATGGGGAGAATGGTTTTGCAGTGTCAATACCCACGCCGCAGGAGGTGTCGAGGCTAATAAATCAAGTTTTTGATTCCCCTGAGTTAGTCAGGTCAGCCAGAGAAAAAAACCTATTAAGGATCCACTCTAATTACACACTAGTCGAAGGCAACTTAGGGGAAGAGAGTATTTACGAGACGCTACTTCGAAAGTAACTAGTTTTCAAAGACGATGCAAGCTTTCTTCCTACCGTAGCGATCTAATGCCAGCCCACTTTGCGTGTTTAAAGGCCGTAGAGACTAAAAACGAAACGACTTTTTGAGAAAAATTATTCTCCTGGTATCCAGCTGGCTGCTCTTTATCAATTGATGCGTCAGAGTAATGCGAGCAGGCAACTAAAATTGAGTTAATTAAATTTTCGGGCTCTATACCCGCAAGGACTATGGAACCAGCGTCCAAAGACTCTGGCCTCTCAAGTGAATCCCTCAAAGAGACGGCGGGGAAGCCAATAATTGCAGACTCTTCACTAATGGTTCCTGAGTCTGAAATCACACACCTAGCATTCATCTGAAGGTGGTTGTAATCAAGATAACCAAAAGGCTCGTGGAAGGTAATCCCCTGCACCTTGTCGATTCCCAACTCTTTTAGTCGCTTTCCAGTTCTTGGATGAGTCGATACCAAAACAGGAAGACCCCACTCGTCTCTAACTGCTCTTAGGCACTCAAGGACTTGTTTGAGTCTTTCAGGCGGGTCCACGTTCTCCTGCCTGTGAATACTCGCTAGAAAATATTCACCTTTTGTTAACTCCAAGTCTTTGAGCACTGAGGAACTAAGAATTTTTTCTTTGTAATGGACGTAGACTTCCCTGATGGGCGAACCAGTGATACAGATTCTTCGGGGATGGATACCTTCTGCCAGTAGATTCCTCAAGGAGTAGTCGTTGTAGGGCAAGTTGAAACTTGCAACATGATCCACCATCCTACGGTTCAACTCTTCAGGAACATTGGCATCGAAAGATCTGTTGCCTGCTTCCATGTGGTACACGGGGATGTGCATTCTCTCAGCCACGATTGCTGCGACAGCAGAGTTTGTATCACCAAGAATCATCACCGCATCCGGTTTCTCCTTCAGGAATAGTTCCTCGGACTTCTTTATGGTGTCACCCATAACCGAGCCCATCGAGCTGGTGTTTACATTTAGGAAGTAATCAGGCTGTCTGAGTTCCAGGTCCTCAAAAAACACATCGTTTAGTTTCGGGTCGCTGTTTTGTCCGGTGTGCACCAAAATGTGGTCGGTGTATGCGTCCAGTTTTGGAATCAGCCGACAAAGTCTAATGATCTCCGGTCTTGTTCCGACAATAGTGACTACCTTGATCTTGCTCATAGCCTCAGCTCCTGACGAATCTCAGGAAGAGTCAATAGCAATGCTTTGACACCTTCTTTATTTAATCTTTGGGTGTTGTGTGAGGTGTAAGAATCAAGGGGTGCTGGCTGATCCTCACCCTTCTCAAAGAAAACACCATAGTCAAGGGTTCTTGTGTCCAGCGGAACCCGGAAGTAGCTACCCATGTCCTCAGCCTTAGCCATCTCTTCAGCCCCAAGCAGTGACTCGAAAAGTTTCTCGCCGTGTCTGACGCCGATGGTCTTTGTCTCTGGGCTCTTCTTGCCGGCTTCCTCGAACAGTTCCAGAAGAGCGGAGAGTAGAACCTCGATTGTTGCTGCTGGCGCCTTGCGAACAAAGAGGTCCCCCGTTTGAGCGTTTTCAAAGGCGTGCTGAACTAAGTCGACTGACTCACTCAGGGACATCAAGAATCTAGTCATTGAGGGGTCTGTTACGGTAATGGGCTTGCCTGATTTGATCTGGCTGATAAATAGTGGGATTACAGAACCCCTTGAGTACATCACGTTTCCGTAGCGGGTGACTGAAATAGTTGTCTTACTGTCCTGGTTGTCTCTTGCGAAAGCAAGAGCCGTCTTTTCCATTAGTGCTTTAGTCATGCCCATTGCATTGATTGGGTAAACAGCTTTGTCTGTACTTAGGCAAACAACCGAAGCCACTTCAGCCTCGATGGCAGCCCTCAGGACATTGGCACTTCCTTGGATGTTTGTAGCAACTGCTTCAAGGGGAAAAAACTCTGCGGAAGGGACCTGCTTTAGGGCGGCAGCATGAAATACGAGGTCAGTGCCTTTCATTACGTTTTTGACACTTAGCGGGTCTCTGGTATCGCCTATATAGAAGCGCACCTTGGAATCGGAAATCTTGTGCCGAAGGGAATCTTGCTTGGCCTCATCTCGAGAAAATATGCGGACCTCGGCGGCTCCCTTTTCAAGAAGATGACCCAGCATCGTCGAACCGAAAGAGCCTGTGCCGCCGGTTATTGTGACAACCGAACCCTTTATCTTGCGTTTTGCCAATTTGAAGACCTTTTCCTATGGATTCCTAGGTAAATGGTAGCGTCTTAGGCTGCTATCTCGGCAATCAGTTGCTCAATGGTTGGAATATCGGGGTATCCGGCCCCTGCCCAGAGTCTCTTGTTGAACGCAGGGTCAGTTGTCGAAAGAGTTCGATCGATAGGCTTGCCCGACTTGGTGTCTTTGACAATCAGGTCAGACCGGCCAAAGGCGCTCGCAATCTTTCGGACTAAATCTGCCTTTGAGAGTCCATCGGCTGGAACAAGATGGGAAAGGCCCGATCTATAGCCATCGTTCTCGATGATTCCCCTAACAACCTTTGCAAAATGATTTGTCGTAACGCCGTTCCAGAAGTGGTCGGTGAATCCGGGAATCGATGCTCCGTGAGCGTGAGAAAGAACCCATTCCAACAACAGGGTGCTTCTTCCCAGTTCACGCCCGATAGTTGAAACGCGGATGTGCATGACGTTATCGGAAACTACTTCTCCGAGGCTCTTTGTCTTACCGTAGACATCTTCAGCATCATGAGTGTCGGTTTCCAGGTAGTGACCCTTACGGCCAGAAAAAACACAGTCCGTTGCAATCTGAATCACCCTAGAACTGGTGTTTTCTGCCAGCGAAGCAAGCTCGGCAGGGAACAAGCTGTTTACAAGCTTTGCCCGCGCAACATCCTGCTCACTGTCATCTTTGATATGAGGCTTGGTGATTCCAAGACAGTTGATTATGTAATCACCTTTACTAACGTACTCGGCTAGGTCATCAATCCTGTCGGTCAAAACATCGAACGGCACCCCTGAACCATTTCTTGAGGTGAAGTTGATGTTTCCTGAAAACCCATGAAACTCCTTGAGAACAGCATGGCCGAGCATCCCTGTTCCACCGAGGATAAATACGTTGCTCACTTAGAGCCCCCAATCGAAAGGCTAGCGAGAGTCTCTTCGAATTTATCCAACGCAGACTTAATACTAAAGAGTTCTGACACTGCACCGAGTTGTTGTTCACCGATCGTTCTCAGTTCAGCATCCGTCTGTTGGCTCAGTTTGGAAGCAGCTCGTATAACACCCCTGGAATCACTGGCCCAAGTTATTCCTGCCCGTTCCCCAAAAGTTTGCGCGAGGCCATCAAGCTTTGTACTGACCACGGGAAGTCCAGCAGCCATGTACTGCAGAACTTTGTTTGGGAAGGCAACATTTGCAACCAGCGTCGGTTCTAATGTGTTGACAGCCACATTCGCCACCTTTAGGAAGCGAGGAAGGTCCTCGTAGCTTACAAAGCCAGTAAAGATTACTTTTCCGGCTAGCCCAAGATCAGAAACTCTCTTCCTCAGTTCAGAATCTTGCTCGCCGCCTCCTACAAGTAAGAGCTTGAGGTTCGGTGTTGACTTTGAAATTTCTGCAAACTCCTCAAGAGCATCGACAAGGCCAGAAAAGTAAAAGAAGCTACCCATGTAAACAATCACTTGATCGCCTTCGGCGATTCCCAAAGCCGAGCGCAAAGCCAAATCTCTGGAGGAGTCTTGAAAGTGGCTCAGGTCAAGGGGTGGGAAGTGGACTACCGTCTGACCTGTTCTTTCTGAGAGCCCATCGCAGTAATTGGCCATCGCCGGGTTATTTGCTGAAAGCAGATCTGTTTTCTTGTAGATCCTTTTCTCCACCCACTTGATTATTGGGGCGAGAAAGGAGCTTCGAATCTTGTGAGAAACATCCAGTGCTCGAAAAACAACTGGGACCTTATGTTTTTTTGCTAGCCAAATAGTTTGTAAACTATAGGTTGGAACCGCATAGAGCACAACAGCGTCAAAGTTTCCCTTTTTCAATAGCCTGTCCAGAGTTGGAAGCACCGTGAGTGTTGCCAGCAGTCGATCCAACCCAGGGACTCCTAATTGGAAAGGTCTAACGAGATCAATTTTGGCTTCGGGATGCACTATTCCAGAGATCATTTCTCGCTGAGGGGCTTGCTTGGCCTGCCAGAACTTTCGACCTTCATCAAACTCCAGGAAAGTCACTTCATGACCCCTCAGAGACAGAAGCTCCGGGAACTCATGCATCTCAAAGATGACCTTCTTGCGGTAGCTCACCTCATGAACGAACAGAATCCTCAAGTTTGCGCTCCAAAGCCGTTGAATAGTGCCAGCCTACAATCTGTACGACTCAATTACCTTGACCGCGAGACCACTCAACCAATTAGCACTTGATCCAATACATCACAGGTTCTTTAACAGCAGACCCGGACTACATCTCAGCTGCCCCTGGCTCTGGAATACTTATCGCATGAGCAAGAAACAGCTAATCCTGCACGTCGGCTTTCACAAGTCCGGTACCTCTGCTCTGCAGGAAAGCTTTGCTGCCCAAAGGGCAGAGCTTGCAAAAGCTGGGGTGCTGTATCCAGACATTGGACGCAAGGCTCATCACAGAATTGCCTGGGCTCTAACCCAAAAGCCTTGGGGTTGGAAAGCAAGGGGTGGTGAAACCACCCCCTTCAAACACTTCTCCAAGATGGTCAGACTTATCAACAGTTCCAAATCAGAAGAGATTGTTTTGAGCAGTGAGTTCTTTTCAGAACTCACCCCTAGTCAGATTCAAAAGATTGCGGGTGCTGTGAAGAACCGAGAGGTTAAGGTTCTATTCACCCTGAGGCCGCTGGTCAAGCTACTGGCTTCTTCCTATCAGCAGTATCTAAAGTACGGAACTAAAGCTGACTACGTCGAGTGGCTTCACTCCGTTCTGGATGAACCAGGTGTATCCAAAGTAAACCCAACCTTTTGGAAGAGACACTTACACGGCGAAGTTGTTGCCCGCTGGTCAGATGTATTTGGTTCTGGAGCGGTAACTGTCTTGATCGCCGACGAATCAAAACCTGAGTTTCTATTCGATAACGTGAATGAGCTTCTGGGGCTTCAGAAGGGCTTCTTGAAAGCTCAAGTCACCGGAAGCAACCGCTCGCTATCCCTGGAAGAAGTTTCCCTTCTTCTTAAGCTGAACAGGACCTTTCCTAAAGAACGAGAATGGTCTGAGTATCTGACATTTATTAGAAATGGTTACATCCGCCAGCTAACCGATCATGTGCCTGTCAAGGAAGGCTCAGGCAGACTCCTGACCCCAACCTGGGCTATTGAGAAAGCCAACACAATTGCCTCTGAGTCCAAAGCCAAGATAAAGGCATTGGGTGTGAACGTGATCGGTGATGTTGAATCTTTGGATTCAGCCACAGTTGCAAGTGGCGAGCCAACTTACCCAACTTCGATAGATATCGAAACTGTTTCAGCGGCCATGCTGGGCTTTGACAGAACACTAGCTAGAAAGCTACCTCTACGCTGGATTCTTTCTGCACTAAAACAAAGAGTGAAATCGCAACTGCGATTTCTAACTCGCTAAAGCATTTAGTACTCAGCAAATACACAGCAACTAATCTCTAGCTTCACTGCAAGCCCTGAGCCCTTAGCTAAAGAGCCCAATCTATACTTGAGCAAATGAGCACTTCAAAGCCCATCGTCAAGGTGAATAGCACCAACACCCTTGCAGATTTACTAAAGCACTTTGTTGAGGCCAAAGACGATATCGTCCTACTAGATCAGAACTCCGTCATTACCGAACCCCATCTGCAACTTCTAACTGATTTCCCAAGGTCATCCTCTGCAGCTCTTGTTGGTAAAGCAACTGAAACTTCGGACACCCTGGTTAGAGCCACACAAGTTGTTTCAGCATCGAGTGCCAGCCACAAACCAACCGAAGCTAACCGAGTTTTTACTGGAGCCATTCGCCTTTCCAAAAGACAAGCCCCTGAAATCACCAAAGCCCTAGAAGAGGCAATTGCCAGAAAGGCCAAGGGCCATGCCCTTGACCTATTACTTGTTGCTCTAGTTCGAGCAACCGTCAAAGTCGAAGCAGTCGAACTTGTTGCTGCTCCCTTTGCCAGAAGCGAAGACGAAAGTATCCGGGCTGAAACCACCAAAGCCCTGTCCAAGATCAAGATTCCAATGCTTCGCTTAAAACTTGCCAACCGTGCCAATGACGGTTTCTTCTCAGTCTTTTTCCTAAGACGCGTTTCAAAGCTTCTGACCTGGGCTGCCGTAAAGGTTGGCGCAACTCCCAACCAGGTCACGCTCACATCCTTTGCAATTGGTCTTTACGCAGCTTTCTTGTTTGCCCAGGGAGACACCTGGTCACTAATCGGCGGAGCTATCTTGCTTCAAGTAAGCATCATTGTTGACTGCGTTGATGGCGAAATCGCCAGATACACCAGAAAATTTTCTGAGCTTGGTGCATGGCTTGATGCCATAACCGACAGAGTCAAGGAATACGCAGTATTCCTTGGCCTTGCTTACGGAGCCTTTGTTCAAAACGGTCAGAACCTTTGGGTTCTGGCAGCGGTGTTGATGGCCATCCAAACTTTCAGACACCTCTCCGACTACAACTTCTTTCAGGTTGTAAAAGCGAGAACCGCAGAAGAGATTCCGGTCCCGGTTGATTACATGGCCGAGTGGGATGGAATCACCGCTCAACTAGAGAAGTTTGATCCGGAAGATAAGAACGCTTACACAAAAAGAAGAATTCGTTACTGGCTTGGAAAGATTGTTATCTTCCCAATCGGTGAGCGCTGGCTGGCCATCAGCTTCACAGCTGCAGTTGGAGGTGCGTTGTTTACCTTCACAGCCTTGCCATTGTTGGCGTTGTTCTCAATGGTTTGGGTGTACCGAGTTCGAATCGCAAAGACTCTTGTCCTGGCAAAAACTAGAATCCAATCTCAAGTCATCGCCCGTCAGTTAGATCTTGGTTTCAGCACCAAGTCTTTTCTGACCCGCTTCGACTGGCTTGAGCCATCGTTGCTTCGAGCAGTTGAGCTCGGAGCAATCATTGCCTTGTTTGCTGCAACCGGTCACCTTGAGGGAGACCTGGGCGTTGCGGGCTTCGTGATCTTGTTCTCAATTGCTTTCCATCACTACGACAATCTGTATCGCTCAATGCAGAACGAGCAAAAGCCTAAGTGGCTTAGCGTTCTGGGACTTAGCGTTCCTGGTCGAGTTGCTCTTTTGGTGTTGGCTACCATTCTGGGTTGGAACTTGACATTCATCGCAGCGTACTTTTCGCTCTTGTTCCTGGTCGCAAGTTCGTTCCAATGGGTTGCTTCTCACCGCGCAAGGTCTAGTAGCTAGGTCTTCACGGGTTATTCACAGCCTTTGGTTTCTAGGACTTTGGTGTCAGAGGTCTAGGGTTAGGTTTATTAGCACATAGTGCACTCGAGAGGTAAAAACCATGTTCAGTTCCAGTACCGGCCTATTTTCTAACGTCACCAAGAGATCAATCTCGATTCTGGTAACAGCCTCGCTGACTCTAATTGGTTTGATCGGTTTTTCTTCTCCAGCTTCTGCCGGAACAAACGTAGATGTTTTCTACGCCGGCAACACCATCGGCACCGCAGTACCTGGCAGCATCACAGTCGACCGTGACCTAGTTCCATTGCCAGCTGCAGCATCAGTCACTGGTTCTAGAACCGGCTACACCTTCGGCGGCTGGAGCACAACGGTCGGCGGAGCCTCTCTAGCGGGCTCTACCTACGCTTTTTCCAGCACAGCAGCAAGACTTGATTTGTATGCGGTATGGAATACCACAATCACCTACAACACAAACGGTGCTGATTCAGGTGCACTTACTGGAGCAAAAACGCAAGATGTTTATCGCTTTGGCCAGTCACTAACTCTTCCAACAGCAGGCACGCTGGTAAAAAGCGGCTTCGCATTTGGTGGCTGGATGGCATCTTCTCTTTCCACCACCCGTGTGAGCACCTATCTGGCAGGTAGCACCGATGTTGGAAACCCAACCCTCTATGCTTCGTGGATTAAGACCGTTTCCTTTAACGCCAACACCGGCACTGTAGGTTCTATCCCAGCCGCCCAAGTTTTCACTTCTGGAGGTACAGCCCTCAAGCTCCCTGTTTTGTCTGAGATGACCCTACGTAAACCCGGCTATGACTTTATGGGTTGGTCACTAACTGCCACTGGCGCCGTAATCGCGAATCCAGGAAGCTACATACCTGTTGTCTCACAACAGACCCTCTACGCAATTTGGAAACTACAAAGCACCAAAGCAACTGCGAGAGTGTTTTTCAATCCAGGGAAATCTACGCTGAGAGCCGCTCAGAAACTTGTCATCCGCGACATGGTCGATGCCATCAAAACCAAAAGTGCTATCAAGATCACCCTTGCGGCTACCAGACCATCGGGGTCAGTAAAGTCTTTGGCTAAATCCAGAAACACGGCTGTTGTGAACTACATAAATTCCCTAGGTGTTGTTGCAACCTACACGCGAAGCACCAGTGTTGGAACAACGGGTACATCTGCCGAACCTAAGAACAACCGAGTGACAATTAGCTCCAGCTGGACTAACTAACCGAGCTGCTCCAGAACAGCCATGGCGGCGTTGTGACCTGCAATGCCGCTTACGGCACCCCCTCGCCTTGCTCCCGATCCACAAACCAATAGATTCTCTTGCTTGGTTGCAACACCCCAACGCTTGGCAGGTGAGCTCAAATCATCACCGTCTTCAACAAATGGCCATTCCAGTGCTCCGTGGAATATGTTGCCACCTGGAAGCCTGAGGGCATCCTGCAGATCCTGGGTGGTCTTAGTTTCAATGCAGGGCTTACCGTTTTCATCCAACATCAGCAAATCTTCAATTGGCTCAGCAAGAACTGAGTTCAGTGAATCTAGAACAGCGCGGGTTAGTAGTTCACGCATCTCGTTGTTGTTTTTGCCAGTTAGCAAACTGTGCGGGGTATGCAATGCAAAGACCGTCAAGGTCTGAGCTCCTTGTTCTTGCAGTTCTTTCGAGAGAATCGTCGGATCGGTCAAACTGTGGCAATAAATTTCGCAGGGTAGTGGGTTTGGAATCTCGCCTCTGGATGCTTGCTCAAAGGCTGTCTGTAGCTGGGCAAAGCTTTCGTTGATGTGAAAAGTTCCGCCGAAGGCGGCCGCAGGATCCAACGACTCATCTTTAAGCTTTGGCAATCTCCTCAACAAAAGATTGACCTTAACCTGCGCACCATCAGCCTTGGTGGCTGTTGGAACGACATCCTTGATCCCAGTTAGTTTCTCTAGTTCAACTGGAGAAACGTTAGCCAGAACATACTTTGCTTTGATGTGCTCTGCCTCTAATACCTCATCGGCGGATCCTGGACTGTGGACGGTGTAAGAAACTGTTCCATCAGTTGCTATAGCTCTGACATCACAATCAGCCATCAAAGTTGCCCCCGCAGCTAAAGCTGCTTTCCTAAGTCCATCTGATACTTGCCCCATACCACCGATAGGTATGTTCCATTCGCCGGTTTCATTGCCAATCACGTGATACAAAAAGCATTTGTTCACATCCAAGTTGGGATCCAGGTTGGAACCAAAGGTTCCAATCATTCCGTCGGTTAGAACTACTCCTCGAACCAAATCTGATTCAAAGGATTTCTCAATAACTTCCCCAACTGGTTTCTCAATGAACTCGTTCCAGATCTGATCAGATCCTGCTAGGTCCACTAGCTTGGCTTTGGCTTCAGACCTGGTCATCAACGGAGACAAAACAGTTGGGAACATGGCCTGAGCTAGCAGTGTGGTCTTCTGGTAAAACTCTTGCCAGGCTTTGGCATCGGCGCTTGCGCCGATGGAAGCAAACGAGCTTTGGGTGTTCGCCTGGTCGTGGTTATCAACCAGTAGGCCTTTGCCTGATTCTGGTAGTGGCGTATAAGAGGAGTAACGTCTTGGGGCAAGTTTGATATCCAGCCCAAGGTCATCGATGATCTGCTTTGGAAGTAGTGAGACTAGGTATGAATACCTGGATAGCTTGGCATCAACCCCAGCAAAACTCTTCTCAGATACCGCTGCCCCGCCAATAAGCAGCGGCGGTTAGGCCATTATGGCCACCGCCCACAATGACTACTTCCACCTGCTTCTCCATCCCAACAGTCTAGGCAAGGGGCCTCTTGCCACTGATATTGCAAGTCTTTAGAACCTGACACCTGTCATCCGTGCTCTGGCAGGGGTCTGATTTAGACCATCTAGGAAGAAACTTATTTCAATGCTTTATGGCCCGTGCCCCATAGATACGGGCCTCTAGGGGCGCTTGGAGCTTGGGGTAAGAAATTTGGTAAACGGAGGGTTTCCAAACATAGTAACCTCGAAAATTACTGAGGGAGTATCCCACAAGCGAATGCATCGACATTCCCGGCTGAAATGCCCGGGCATTCGGTCACTAGAAATAGTGATGGAGAGACTCAGTCTTTGGTCAACAACGGGGTTGGCAGTGAAGGCTGATAACCCCGAAGTTTTCCGAAGCGGACTTTCCGCCGGGGAGTCCTCGATTCAAAATCTGGAGGACACAACATAGTGAAAAAAATCGTAATCGCAGCATCAGCCATCGCGCTGTTTGCTTCAGGCATAACAGCTGCTCCTGCTAACGCAGCACCAGTTGCAGCTTCTAGCGCATCGGTACTTGCCGAGTGTGCAACCGTTGGTGCAGTTGCTGCTGGCAAGGGTGCTGACGGATCTAACCTAGTTTGCAAAAAAGCAACCGTGGGTGGAATGAAGGGCAAGACAGTTTGGCACTACCCAACTCTTCCTAAAATTAAGAACGTAGACATGATTGTCCCAAACAGCCCAACTTCAGGTTTTGGTGGCTTTGGTAGAATCATTAACGATGCATTGAAGGCCGAAGGTCTAACTACCAACGAGCCAGTCGTGACCTACAAGCTGCCCCCGTACAATCTCCCTCTTCGTTATTTGAACGTGGATATGGCTGGTAAGGCTGGCAAGCTTGCAGTTACCGGCTTGGCGGTAGTTGGCGGCGGTCTAACATCAGGCAGTCAATGGAAAGCTTCTGACGCAGAGCCAATCGCTCGTATGTACGCTGAGTACAGCGGCATCTTCGTAAAGGCTGACTCTAAGTACACGACTATGAAGCAGTTGGTTGCGGACCTAAAGAAGGATCCAAAGTCAATGGCTATTGTTGGTGGAACACTCGGTGGAGTTGACACCTACCTAGCCGCTAAAATGTTCGACGCTCTCAAACTAGACATCAAGGACTTGAACTACACAGGTTCCGGTGGCGTTCCAGCAGCAATCTTGAGCGATGCAAAGTATGCATTTGCAATCGCCAGCTACGGTGACCTCAGAGCAAATGTGGAGGCCGGATCAGTTCGAGTCCTTGCAATCTCTTCTCCAAAGAAAATTGCGGGAATCAACGCTCCAACCTTGAAGGCCAGCGGAGTTGATACTGTGGTTGAGAACTGGCGAGGAATCTTGGTTCCTCCACAGACCAGCGCAGCAGGAAAAGCACTAGTGCTTCGTGCTATGGACGTTGTTCAAGCTTCGAACACTTTCAAGACGTACCTTGAGGCCAACAAGGCATCCTCTGGTTGGTTGCCTGGTGCCAAGTTTGACACTTGGTTGAAGCGTTTTGAGAGAGATCTCAAGACACTTTACGCACAAGTCGGACTTCTGTGACCCGTAGCACCAAACGCTCAGCAAAGGGGGAGCTGGTATTTACCAGCTTCCTCTTTGCTGTGGGCGTTGTAGTACTCTGGGACGCCAGCCAACTCCCTCAATCGGGACTGGCCGACTTTGTTGGCTCCAGTACCTTCCCCAACATCGTCGGTTGGGTCCTTGTAGCTCTTTCCGGAATCCAGCTCGTCTCGGTTTTTCGCGGTAACTTGGGCCAGCCTGATGAGGTTGAAGGTGCACGAATAGAAACCAAGATCCACTTGAAACCGTTTTTCATAATGCTTGGTGGACTTATTTTCTTTGCCGTCAGTGTTTCGATAATTGGATTCCCCATCGCCGCAACAATTTTGTTTACCTCGGTCGTTTATGCGCTCAAGCCAGGGGAAACCAAGTGGTTCGTAGTTGTTCCGATTGCAGCAGCAACTGCACTGGTGACTTATTTTGGCTTTACTCTCGGGCTGCAGATTGACTTGCCGCTCTGGCTTGATTTGAACTTCGGTACAACCGAAGTAATCGTAGAAGAGGACTGGTAATGGAGCTGTCATTTTTTCTTGAAGGTTTTGCTAACTCACTAACCCTTACCAACCTAGGGTTTGGTCTGCTTGGCGCGATCCTAGGAACGATGGTCGGAATCCTTCCAGGAATCGGACCAGCATTGGCTATCGCACTACTGTTTCCTGTCACCCTTGGCTTGGAGCCTCAGAGCGCACTAATTATGTTCTGCGCAATCTATTACGGAGCCATGTTTGGTGGGTCTACCACATCTATCCTTCTGAACACGCCTGGTGAATCTGGTTCGGTAATGACCGCAATCGAAGGCAACAAGATGGCCAAGGCCGGTAAGGCAGGGGCTGCCCTGGCCACCGCCGCAATCGGATCATTCATCGCCGGTTCAATTGGCACAGGAATCCTTGCCCTCGCAGCACCCGCGATTGCGGACCTTGGTCTTCGAATGACTCCACCGGATTTCTTTGCTCTCATGATCCTGGCTTTCGTAACGGTCAGTTCACTACTGGGCAAATCAATGAGCCGGGGCCTGATTTCGCTAACTGTTGGTGTGGTAATCGGAATGGTGGGTATCGATCCGAACTCCGGCGCTCCTCGATTATCTTTCGGTGTTCCGGAGGCCATGGAAGGATTCCAAACGGTCATAGTAATCGTGTCCCTGTTTGCCGTTGCGGAAGCTCTCTACATCGCCCTCTCTGGAAGGTTGGTGGACGGAAAAGTAAGCAAACTAATCGGCTCAGCTCGAATGAATAAGGCCGAGTGGGGCAGATCCTGGAAGCCTTGGCTTCGAGGAACTGCAATTGGTTTTCCAACTGGTGTCTTGCCTGCTGGCGGGTCGGAAATTCCTACCTTCCTGAGCTACACCCTCGAAAAGAAATTATCGAAAAACAAGGGAGAGTTCGGCAAGGGTGCAATCGAAGGCGTAGCTGGCCCAGAGGCTGCGAACAACGCAAACGCCTCCGGCGCGCTAGTTCCGCTTTTGGCTCTAGGAATTCCAACTTCTGGAACTGCTGCCGTTATGCTCGCAACTTTTGACCAGTTCCGTATTAATGCTGGCCCAATGCTCTTTACCGAAGAACCTCTTTTGGTGTGGACTCTGATTGCGTCGCTATTTATCGCTAACTTCTTACTTCTGATAATCAATCTTCCGCTAATCAAGATGTGGATTCAGATTCTTAGGGTCCCCGGTCCTTACCTTTTCGCTGGAATCCTGGTTTTTGCGATGATTGGTGCTTACTCAATCAAGTATTCAACTTTTGATTTGTTTGTAGCTATTGGCATTGGAACTCTGGGAGTCGCTCTAAGGAGATTCGGATATCCAATTACGCCACTGATCCTCGGTGCAATCCTTGGCCCAATGGCTGAGACGCAATTCCGCAGGTCTATGCAGCTTAGCCAAGGAGACGGAAGCATCTTCATCAGCACCCCGGTCACATGGGCCATGTACTCACTCATGATTGTTGCCCTAGCTTGGCCGTTGATTTGGAAGTTTGCTAAGCCGTTGATCATCAAGAAGTAGATAAAGCCATGACTTCTCTGGCGGCGTTAGTACCTTTTGATGCCCAGATGTGAGTCGCAAAGTTTCTTGCCCTAGGGCACGAATAGAATTCAAGACGTAAATGAAAGTTGAACGAATTCAAAATGGCTAAAAGTAAAAAAGGTGCTAGCCGCTGGCTTCCACTTGTTTTACTCAACTCCCTGTTGATCCAGGCCGGGATATACGTAGTACGACCAATCATCACTTATAAATCCGTCGAGCTAGGTGCTGACGCAGCCCTGGTCGGTCTAATCGGTGCAACCTTCGCTCTAGCACCACTGGTTTTTGCAATCCAGATTGGACGGTTTGTTGACAGGGGCCGAGCGGGGCTTGCCCTTTTGCTCGGTTCGGTGATTTTGGTGCTCGCAACCTTCGGGTTGTTGTTTATAAACTCGATTCCCCTATTGATGTTGGCTATGCCAACTCTTGGAATGGGGCACCTATTGGTGATGGTAGGTGGCCAAACCCTTATTGCCAACCGCTCCAACGCTAAGGCTTACGAGAAGAACTTCGGTTTGCTGACCTTCTATGCTTCAGCAGGTCATGCCATCGGACCATTTGTTGGCGGTTACCTGGCCGACTCGGGTGAAGTGAATGTGAATGCCAACGCTGCATTCTTGTTCGCACTTGCGCTATTTGTGGCAGCGGTTATCGGATCCATAGCGCTCAGCACTAAAAAGGAAAACCCCAAAAACGTAAAGCCTCTTGAAAAAGCCAGAGTAACCCAAGTACTGGCAATTCCAACTCTTAAGTCGGCAATATTCGTTGCCAGTGTGACAACTGCCGTGGTTGATGTGGTCCTAATCTTCTTGCCACTCTACGGTCGCGAAATTGGCCTGAGCGTGACCGATATTGGTATCTTGCTTGCGATTCGTGCCATTTTTTCGCTGCTTGTCCGCTTGGTGCTCGGAGAAATCTCTAATCGGCTAGGGCTTCGAAGGATCCTCGTCTGGGGTGCGCTCGTGACCTTGGTTTCGATGGTGGCCCTAGGCCTAACTTCAAACTTCTGGTGGATTGCCTTGATCATGGTCGTCTCTGGTTTTGCTATGGGAATTGGTCAACCCGCAACCATGGCCTGGGTATCTCGTATCTCATCGCCCGAGAGCAGGGGCCTTGCAATAGCAATTCGTTTAGGCGCTAACCGCTTAGGTCAAGTTGCCATGCCTACCATTGCAGGAATGGTTGCAGGAGCATCAACCGCAGGTGTCTTTTATATGCTGGCAGCTTTGCAAGCAGCCTCGATTGCGGCAACAGTTACTTCTTTGAAAAAAGGGGAATAACGCGGTGCGCTTTTTACCTAGAGCTAGCAAAGAGTGCAAGCCAACCTAAGACCGTTACTTAGATATTCTTTTTGACTCTAGTCTCAAAGGCTTAGCAAAATCCAACATCACGCCATTGTATTCCGGTCTTGAGCCAAGATAAATCTTGGCCATCGCGCGAACCCCGCTTGAGTGAGCAAGGAGGTACTTATGCATTTCTCCTGCTTCTTGGGTTGGGACATATCCGAGCACCTTAGAATCCAGCGTCACAGCAACAGCTAACTTGCGCTCGAGATTAGATGGGTCAGGAAGTAGCAACACTTCAACAACCGTTGGATCAACAAAGTAGATGCGCCTTGCAAGCCGCACTTCTTCAAAGTTATTGGCGAAGGGAATACAACCCAAAGTCTTGAACTTAAATGTTCCATCGCCTTTGAGCCTTGGGGTTTTTTTCAGAACCTGCCCAACTTCAAAAGTAATTCCATCCTGCAATTTGATGCCGGCTAGGGCTTCTTTGTTTTCAATCAGGCGCTTTTGGAGCATACGACGTTGGGCTAGCACCGCAATCAAAATCACAATGCCAGCTGCAATTAGTAAGTATTCAATCCCCATTTGCTTTCCAAGTTAGCACTCAAAAACTTCCAGAACAGGGATTGGCCTCAGCCAGAGGCTAACTGGGGAAACTTGCTTGCTCGAGCAAGCCATTTAGTCGCGAAACTGATTTGAGCTCCTCAATGTTTCTGAAGCGAGATTTTGTTAGCGAAGGCGAATATACGAGATAGCAATTGGCCTTAGCTCTCGAGACAGCAACATTCAACCGATTTCTATCCAACAAGAAATCAAGTCCCCTTGGCGCATCCAGTGCGCTGGAAGCTGCAAGGCTCACGATAACCACCATCGCCTCACGGCCTTGGAACTTATCGACAGTTCCAACCGCAACCTCGTTCAAACCTGTCTTATCCAGCATTGCTCGAATCAGATCCACCTGCGCGTTATAGGGGGCGACGATTAGAACTTCCGAAGCTCCAAGTTTTGCTACCTGCGCCTGGGCAATTTCCAAAACCACTTTTGCTTCCTCAATCGAACTCGAGACATTCGCCCTGTGCTCAACCGGGACCACAACCAGGCCTGGCTCTATGCCTGCAACAACATGGGCATGGGTATCGGGGTGGGAATGAAGTTTGTTTTGATAGCTCAAGTTGCTAACCGGTGCATTGATTGCAGGGTGCATTCTTCTGGTCACATCTAGAAAGTAGCCCGCGGAGCTTTCTAGGATTGCAGCATCTCCCATGTAGTGGCCAAGGGCAGAGTTATCAACACCACCTGGGTGGATGGCTTGAACCACTTGAGTGAGCTGTCTTGGGTCTCCAAGCAAAACTAGGTTCTTGGTGTTTGCACTGACCGCAATTGCATCAACCAGTGAGAACTGGGCAGCCTCGTCAATGAAGATGTAGTCAAACTGATCTTCAAACATCTCTTTCGCACAGAAACTCCAAGAGGTTCCTCCGAATACGTAGCCGGAGTTTCCGGCTCGCCACGAACCCACGACTTTATTGGTTGTCGGGGTAAGCCATCCTTTAGCTTCCTTATCTCCAGCTTGAGTTTTCTTAGCTATCGCATCAGGCGATACCCCAGCTTCTAAGCAAGCCCAAAGCAGATTCTCGATAGCGGAGTGGGAGTTGGCAACAACTCCCACCTTCATTCCCTTACTCACCAATTCTTTGATAACCCTTGAGCCAACAAATGTCTTACCTGACCCAGGAGGACCCTGGATTGCAAGCACTGAAGTGTCCAAGTCCAGAACGGCTTCGGTGATTGCTGACAGGGAATCTCCTTTCATTGGCACAGGAAGTCCTGGCAGAGATTTCAGTCTTGGAGTATTTCGCATCAGCAAATCCATTGCCGGGTGCTTGATTTGTGGCTCCTGGGCAGGGGAACCCCAAAGACCAACTAGTTCCTGGACTAGTTCCCCAACCACCTCAGGTTTTTGACCAGGAGGCACCCATTCGTATTCAAAGATGGCGTTTGGAACTAAAGACATATTTCCGTATGTGGCGTCGCGTTCAAAGATCAGCTCATCGCCAACTACCGACAAAACCTTTCCGTAATCAGTGTCCTGTTGGTTTGCTCCCAAGCTGAAGCGAACAAATATCTTTTGGTCTTTTTTGAGAAAACTAGTTTGGCCAGGTTCCAAACCATACCGATAAACCAGCTTCACTTTTGATTCTGGATCGACGCCAAAAAAATCCGCTGTGTTGGATTTTGTTTGGCAGCCTTGAACCACCAGAGCTTTACGGTCTCGATGGAGCTGATCAAAAGTTGCATCCTTGCGGATTGCCCAGTCACGCCAGCGAATTACATCTTCGCGGTTGTAATAGAGCATTGAGTGGGTAAGCGCCAACCAAATCTTTGCTCGGTAGTCAGCATCGACATCTTTACCCCAGGCCCAACCATCGAGGGCTTTTTGCATGATGGTTGTTTTCTTATTTAGCTTTTCTAGTTCGAACTCGGCCTTGCGCGCTCTGGCAGATTCGGGGGAGTCTTCTTTCTCGGCTTGGCTTCTAGCCTCGCGGGCTTTTTTTATATCTTTGGCCCGCTCGAATTCTTGGTATCTGGAATGTGCTCCTGGCATGTTGCTCAGCCAGTTATAAAGCGCCATGGTTGAAACACAATCGTCCTCGTTGTAATCGGTGATTTGCTTTAGTGTTTCTTCGGCACCTGCTTCACCGAGTTCAACTTGCTGGCGGTAGTAGTCATACTCGTCAATTGAAGCGCCAGCATCAAGAACTTTGCTCTTTCGATCGAATTCGTAAAAAGCTTCTAGTTTCTTGATCGAGTAGCTCGGCTGAGAAACTATGATGGAGCCTTTGACTACTTTGTAGAGATCAACCATCCGGCCCGAAGAAACCAACTCCGCAACTTGGGCTTCCATGACTCCGTGCCTAGCGGCTAGGCGATTCAAAGCCGTGACCTCGTAGCTGGCGTAGTGATAGACATGTGCTGACTTATCAGCTTCGAGCTTTTTGTTCAAAAACTCCATGAAGTCGATAAAGGCTTGTTTTTCTTGTTTTCGGTCGTGGGCAAAAAACGGCACAAATTCACCGCTTCGGAGGGTGTTTCCAAACAGGTACTCAAGGCCACCTTTTTCTGGGAAGTAAGGAAAACCCTCCATGTCGAAAAAGATGTCGTTTTCCGATGCCGGTGGCAAAACTGCAATTTCTGGATCAGGTAGAACGATGTAGCTGACCTTATTGGTTTTTCTGTAATCAGTCTGCAGCTTTGCCTGCAGACGAATCTTTTCAAAGCTTGAGGCCGTAATCTCACTTGGTCTTTGATCATCGGTTGCTTTTGCCAAGGAAGCCATAGTTGTGATTCCAACAGCGGAGAGTTTTTCTATTTGATTGCGGTTGATGCCAGCAACTTGAACCAGGTGGTCAACATCGAATCTTGCCTGTTCGCAAAGATCTGGATACTCGCAAACGCTGCAGGAATCTTTGGTGTCGCAGTAAAGCGTCAAGTCCGCAAGGGTAGTTTTCTCGTTGAAGGACTTGATTGCAGCTTCGAGTTCTTTTCGGGCCTGCTGCATAGCTGGCACAATTTCTGACTCTTCAAATGTTTCAAGAGTGCGAGAACCCAAAATGATTCCAGGCTCGCCTTCTGCTTTCATACCCAGTGCCTTCAGTGCATCGGCATAGAGGGCGATTTGCAAAAGATAGTTTGGCTTCGCGGTTGATGCGAGTTTGGCATCCCAGGCAACGTAGTTTTCCTTTTCGCCAGTTGATTTCTGGCTAGCGGTTAGCTTGCCCTTGATAAATTCCAGTTGGTAGTCGCCGCGAACCAAAAAATCTGGCTTGCCATTGAAGGTTAGATTGCCAACTTGATGTTTTAGATAGCCCTGGTAAATAACCGGAACTTGCTCGCGCATCAAAGCAACTGTTGCATCAAAGGTGTCTTTGTCTGATGGTCTTTGAAAACCCTCTGGACCTAAGTGAGCTAGCAGTTCTTGCTCTAATGCTTCCTCGTAGGCCATTCCGTAGGTGATTGCCAGACTCTCTGGTTCAACGAAATACTGTTCGACTAGATCTCTTACTCCAGCAACATCTAACTCCCTGGCAATAGCCAGCTGCGAGCAGTGCTGGCAGCCGCTTGATCGCATCAGATCGCGGGTGTTGAAGGACCAAAGGCCAGTGTCGTGTTTTTTCATTGCCTCAAGTCTGTCAGCAGCTAGTGACAATGCCTGGAACAGGGTGCCAGCACTATATCTACCTTGTTGGCCTGGGGCTAACCCGAGATAATGAAGTATCAAATCTTCGGAAATCACTAGCTAGGACTTTCAATGCCTCTTCGCAGAACCGTCGTTGTTGTGGAAAACGAGTCATTACTTAGAGACCTAATTGCCCGAAGCTTAGAAACCGCTGGCTTCGAAGTTTCGACCGCAGCCAATGCCGCCGATGCCAAAAGAGCAGTCAAGGCAGCTGACCCTGATGTCTGTGTTGTGGATATTGAACTGGGTCCTGGTCCCAATGGTTTTGACTTCGCAGAATACCTAAGCCGTGAAGCCAATGACGTTGGCGTAGTTTTTCTTACCAACCTGCCAGACCCAAGATTTGCTAATCGCGATGTCAAGGTCGTTACCCAGAACCAGGCCTACCTTAGAAAATCCCAACTGGTTGATTCCAAAGAACTTATCGAAGCTGTCAACGCAGTTCTCAAAGAACAGGACGTTGACAAGTTCCGACACGATCAGAATTTAGGGCGACCACTTGCCGAGTTATCTCGTAGACAAATCTCGGTTTTAAAACTTGTTGCCGAAGGTTACTCAAATAACAAAATTGCCGAAGAGCGCGGAACAACAGTTCGTGCTGTTGAGGGAATGGTCTCTAGAATTTTCCAAACTCTCGGAGTTGAATCTCAGGGTCTAGGCAACGCTCGCGTGGAAGCCACCAGAATGTATTTGAGTGCAGCTGGAGCCGTCACGGTTGACGAATGAGCGACGCTTACAAACCTCACCGCCCGACAGCTAAGCGACTACTAAACCAAATTGGATCGCGCTACGCGCTTTCCAATCAGGTGATGCTGTTTTTCTTAATTCCCTCCTACGGCACAGGCCTGATCTTTGAATCCCTGCGACTCGAGACAAACTTGCTTGAAAGATTCATAGTTGCAACTGCAGGGTACTTAGCAACAGTTGCAGTGTTGCTGGCGGCAAGGTGGCTGCTAACCAGCAAAGAAGTAAAGAGCCGACCGGGCTTTGTGCTTGGCGCATTTTTACTTTCGGGCTTTGCCCGAGGCCTTGTGATTTTGATATTGGATGTTCTAACTGGACAGCACGAACCCGGCCAGGAACTGTTCCGTTTACTCGGTGGCCCAATCTTCACCTTCGTGACCCTCAGCTCGCGGATGAGCGCTACCGCCTCCAGATTCGTTCCGCTGGAATTAGAGCGAAGGTTCAAATCCAGCGTGAAGAGCTTTTATCAAAGGTGCGCAGCCTGCTCGATCCTGCCATCGCCAAGATTCAAGCCAACCTGACTGGAAAATCCTCAACCGAAGCCATCGATTCGCTTCGTTCGACCGTTGACGAAGTTGTGCGGCCACTGAGCCTAGAGGTAGCCGAAGCCAGCGATGAATTAGAGGCCGAATCTGGAAAAGCTGTCCTTCGAGAAAAGGCGCCAACGCCTTCTCGAATCATGCTGGGAGAATTCATTGTTCCGCTTTGGGCAACACTGATTCTTTCCATCGTTCTAGTCCCCGCTGCTTTTTTGTTAGAGGAACTCTTAGGGTCACTAACTATATTGCTGACCGCATTTTTGTCCATGTTTTTAGGCCTTGGCTTGTTCCAGCTGCTAACCATCAAGATTCCCGTTCACCCATACTTGGCCGCCATAGTTGTTCCGAGTTTTTCAGCAATTTCGCTGATTCCGATTTACTTCGCAGCTGATTACCTTCAGTGGAACGTCACCGTCAGCCAAGTCAATGCCCTATTGCTCTTTGGTGTTTGTGTTGGAATAACTACCTTTGCTGCTCAGTTCTCACAGCTCCAGCGCAAGGCAACCACCGAGAAGCTAGTTGGTGTCAACCAGCAGTTGGAAATCCTCAACGCAGCTTTGCGCCAAGAGCTTTGGCTAAACCGTCGCCGAACAGCATCGGTCTTACACGGCCCAGTTCAGGCAGCGCTATTTGCATCGGCTATGAAGCTATCCCAGGAGCAAAAGCCAACCCCGGAACTGGTTGCTGAGGTGGAACGGGATATTGCAGCAGCCATTGAAAAACTCAATAACCCAAGCAACCTAGAAGGTGAAGATATCTCAGATCTTCTAAACCAGATCATTGAGATCTGGTCTGATGCAGCAGATATCTCAATTGAAATTCCAGAAGACCTGGAAGCTGCCATAGCTAGGCAGCCGCTAGCCAGCGAAGCTCTGATTGAAATCTCGAGAGAGTTCATTACCAACGCCATCAAGCATGGTAAGGCAAGCAAGGTTTCGGTAACGGTTTCCAGACTCGATGATTTGCGAATTGCAATCAAGGTAGTCGACGACGGTCAAGGTTTACCCCCAGGAGCAAAACCAGGCTTTGGCTCGAAACTGCTTTCGGAACTTAGTTTGGTTTGGCGTCAAACCCGCGAAGGGGATTCGACTCTTTCCTACGCCGAGATTGTTCTAGGCCAAGAGAACTAGCAGATCAGCTAGCTCAGAATCAGTTGGCGGCTCAGCTCCTGTTTTCTCACAAGCCATGCTGGCAGCAACGCTAGAAATCCTGGCAATATCAACCAGTTGCTTGTCTGTCAAAGCTGCAAGCCTTTCGAAGGCACCAGGGCCCAAAGCGCCAATTTGTTGAAGCTGTGCGAGGGTGTTAGCACAAAAAGTATCCCCGGCACCAACCGAGTCCTGCACCTTTACTTTTCGAGAGGCAACATCAAGCTTGGTTTTGTTGTTTCGATAGATACTTGCGCCATCGCCACCGCGAGTGACAAAAACAATCTTTGAACTATCGCCAATCCAGTCCCAAGCAATCTGGTCAACATTTGATCCTGGCTCTAATCCATAAAGCCAGTTGATATCGTCATCGGAGGCTTTGATCAGGTGTGAGAAGGAATTCACGCGCTCGACACGGATTCTCTCCGAATCACGATCAAACCCAAGAGCTGGGCGCACATTCACATCGTGCGAAAGGCTCAGCAAGTCTTTGTCGAAGTATTGCTTGGCCCAAGCCTCAACCACGGCATTGCCTGGCGGCATCGCCATCGTCAAACAGCCAAATTGCAAGGCAGTTGCGCCAATATCTGCCATCGTTTGCTGCGTTGGAAGTTCTTCTTTGGTCCAGCCCCAGTCGGCAGTGTTTTCAACATAGAAGGAGTAGCTAGCGCCACCGGATGATCCAATTGAAGCTATTGCAACGCTGGTTGGTTCATTGGCTGCAATTGCGTAGTCGAGCCCTACCTTGTTATCGACAAGTCGCTGATGTATTTTCTGTCCGAAGGCATCGCTAGAGATGCGGGCAAGAAGTTGCTGCTTGGTTCCGGCGCGAGCTAGGGCAATGGCAACGTTGGCGTTGGCTCCGCCAACGACAGCCTGGTACCTGCCGGCGGTTGATTTGTCCTCAATTAGGTCAATTAGGGCCTCGCCGATAACAACAATCATGGGGCAAGTTTATGCCTCACCTCTAGGCTAAGAACATGGAAAACAAACTCTCAAAGTTAGCTATCATCGCTCCTCTTGTCGGCCTTATCGGCGGCTGGAAGTTCTTCATGTTCGCGATCTATGCGGGGCTGTTTGTGTACCCAATCTATGACGCCCAGGGGATGTATCAGGGGGATGAGCAAATCATCCGGCCTTCGACCTATCTATTCCTAAGCGGAATTGTTCTCTTTGGACTACTTGCTTTATATGGCCAGCGCCTGGCTCTTCGAGCCCGTGCATTAGCCGGCGTGGATGACTCCCTCGCAAGAGCAGCTCACCGCTTCACCACTTTCGCCGTAATTGTTGCGCTGGTTACGGGTGCGTTTTTTGCAATTGGCAACTTCCTTGGAGCTTTCAACACTTACATCGACCGCGAAGAAAACCTAACGGTCAGGTTGTTTGATGTTTACATCCCGATCTTGCTTGCAACCGGTTTAGTGGTTTATATCCTGCTTCGGGCATTTGTGTTCAGGAAGCAGGTAGTCAAGGGTGCGAAAAAAGAGCGCATGTCCGAATCTGAAAAAGCACTCGGTCTTGGCTACGCGGTTCCAATTATTGCTACCGCCACCGCAATCATTTTTGGTCTAGTCGTTTATGACGTCACCAGAACTGACCTTGAAGTCTGGGTCTGGGTAATTATCCAGGTGATTATCGTCTCCGGAATTTTGCTTGGAACCAGATTCTCAACTAAGGCAAAGTCAGCTAAGTCAGCACCTCCTCGCACCAGAGCAACTTTGGCAGCCGGAGCTGCGAATTTGAACTTTGTTCTTTCAATTGTCTTTGGCGTAACTGTTTCGATTATGTCCTTTGGTTTCGGTGCTGCCGGTATCGAGAGCCTAAGGGTTTACCCGCCATACGAAGAGCCAGCACCGGGAGAAGAGTTCACTGCAGTTTGGAGCTGGACAGTAGCGCCGCTATCGGTGAGCTGGTTTATCGAACAGATGCTTCCTGCTGTTGTGCTGCTGGTGCTTGCCGCCGCAGGAACTTATCTTTCAATTACTGAGCGCAACAAAGTTGCGCTAGTTGCTAAAAAGCCAACCGCTTCAACATCGCTAAAGCCATCAAGCAAGAAGGCCAGTAAGGCCACCACTCCAAAGAAAACTAGCTCGAAGGCGACAGCCACAAAACCTAAGAGCCCAAAGGCTAAAAACTAGATGATTATTGAAATCAAAGCACTGCTGTTTGATAACGACGGGGTGCTGGTTGATTCACACGCCAACGTTGAAAAATGTTGGGCACAGTGGGCCAAGGAATTTGGCATCAAGGGTTTGAATATTGCCAGTTTCCACGGGACCCGTGCCCAGGACACAGTTCTTTCTCTGGTGGGCGAAGAAAGATTCGAAGAAGCCAACAACCGCATCAACGAACTGGAGCAACTATCGGCTCACGAAACACTTGCGATGCCAGGGGCCAGAGAGTTGCTCCCATCGCTTCCAGTTGATCGCTGGACAATTTGCACCTCCGCCAACTCAAGACTTGGTCGAGCAAGACTAGAAGGCGCGGGTCTTCCAATTCCTAAGCACCTAGTCACCGGAGATGATGTTGAGCGCGGCAAGCCAGCACCGGATCCCTATCTACTTGGAGCTAGCCGACTGGGCTTTAGTGCCAGTGACTGCGTGGTGTTTGAAGACGCTCAGGCCGGAGCTCTCGCTGCCAAGGCAGCCGGGGTTGCCATGGTTATCGGAGTATCGGAGTTTGCGCTAATCACCGATGCCGATATCGTTATTGAAGATTTGGCGGGAATCCGCTTTGATGGTTTCAAGTTGGAGATACCAGAGCACAAAATTCTAAGGAGATAGCAATGGCTGAAGTGACGATGTATGGAGCTGACTGGTGTGGCGATTGCCGCAGATCCAAAGCTCTTTTGAACACCACTGGCGTCGAGTTCGAGATGAAAGATGTCGAGAACAACGAAGAATTCACCGAGGAAGCTAGAGCTATCTCTGGTCGCACCAACATTCCAGTAATCCAGTTCGCCGATGGCAAGTTCCTTGTTGAGCCCTCGGATGCCGAACTACACGCCGAGCTAAAGCTCCGCGGTCTAGTTTCCTAAGCAAATAAGGGTCTCTAGAGGATAAATCCTCTAGAAACTTTTCCTAGCTTTATTGGAGCTCTAGCCCTAGGCTAGAGAAGTTGGGAACATCCCAGCAGTAGTCGTTTGCAGTGCACTAAGCGTGCATCAGTCTTTACCTCTTATTAGCCCTGGCAAGAACCAGATCAGCTAAAGGTCTAGCGCAGTTCGACTAGACCGCAACGACGAACACAAGTTATTGCAAATGCCTCTATTTTTGAGGCTTGCTTTGGCCGTGCTCGTTTACATAAAGAGGAATAAGTAAAACTATGCCAAATTTCGGCAAAGCAAGTCCGCGTCCAAAAACTGGCGCATCAAAATCTGCTCCGAAGCGATCTTCCGCTTCCGGCTACGGATCAGCTGCACCTAAAAAGACCCACCGCAAGGGAGCAACTGACCCTCGCGAGATGAGTGGTCGCAAGCTAGATCGCGGCAACAACTGGGAGCCAAAGGCTCCTAGAACCGAAGCCGGTCGCAAGCCTCGTCACACAGCAGACGATCGCGCAGCGCGCGGCACCAGAAGCTTCTTCGATGCACCCCTATCAGATGACCGCGCTCCAAAGCGTGAGTGGACTGATAAGCCACGCACCGGAGGACCAACCTACGACCGCCAGGAAAAAAAGAGCTGGTCAGATAGACCTTCTTATAACGACCGCAATTCAGAATCGCGCGGTTCAGATCGCAAGCCAGCATCCCGCTCTGACCGTCCTTGGGGATCTCGCGCACCAAGAACTGACAGACCATCTTCTGACAGACCTTACGCAGAGCGAAACTCATCTGACCGCGGTGCAAGAAGCTACGACCGCTCAGAGCGTCCATCGGATCGTCCAGCACGATCTAACTCAGATCGTCCTTGGGAATCTCGTGCACCAAGAACTGATCGACCTTCATCTGACAGAAATTACTCAGACAGATCATCAGGAGCCAGAAGCTACGACCGCTCCGACCGTCCAGCACGTTCAAACTCTGACCGTCCTTGGGAATCACGCGCACCAAGGACTGATCGCTCAGAGCGCTCAGGGGACTCACGTGGTTTCGCGCCTCGTTCAAACTCTCGCGAGTTTGACCGCGACCGCAACCCGTTCCGCGAGGACCGCGTATCACGCGATCGCTCAAGAGATGAAACCTTTGTTGGCGCTCGCGATAAGAACCCAAACAAGAAGGCTTTCTTCGAGGACAAGGTTCTAGACAAGCTTGTTAGCGCGGATGCATCTGAGGTGATCATTCAGGGCAGCTTCGAAGAGATGGGTCTTCACCCGAAGCTTGTTGCTGCTCTTCGCGGCATGGGAGCAGAAACTCCATTCCCAATTCAGCAGTCAACTATTCCTGCTGCCCTTGAGGGTAGAGACGTTTTGGGTAGAGGAAAAACTGGATCTGGAAAGACCATTGCATTTGCTGTTCCAATCATCTCCAAGATGGTTGCAGCTGGCTCTGTCCCAAGAAAGCCAAACAAGCCAAGGGCGCTTGTTCTAGCTCCAACCCGTGAGCTTGCAGATCAGATTGATAGAACCATGTCTGCTCTTGCTCGCTCTGTTGGTTTCTACACAGCTTGTGTTTACGGTGGTGTTCCTCAGCGCAGACAAGAGATCGCTCTTAGCCGCGGTGTTGACATTCTTGTTGCAACCCC